>FWPU01003985.1_pt1 | contig 35510 bp, 26 predicted proteins | sample 2228361 | NCBI WGS metagenome assembly FWPU01 (sample SAMEA103939777, study PRJEB20133) | metagenome
GTGCCGGGGTTTGCCCCCAGCGGGTTCGGAATGTCGTAGACCGTGAACTTGAACGTCACCTGTCCGTTCACGGGCTTGTCCTGACCGTCCAGGAGCCGCCCCTGGTGGAGCAGCACGAGCGGCACGGGGGGCGGCGGCGTCTCCGCGGCGGCCGCGGCCGGAAGGAGGAAGGCGAGGAGGGCGCGTCTCATGGCGGGCGATTGGACCGAGAAGGACCGATTGTGTCAACCGCCGCGGGAGCGTAGACTGGGGAGCATGGAACGGGCAAAGTGCGGCTTCTGCAAGTCGGACAAGGTGAAGTGGGCGGAGTCGTCGCGCCCCGACGGAAAGCGCGTCTTCCTCCTCTGCTGCGACGACTGCGGCGCGGTGCTGGCGGCGGTGCAGCTTGTGCCCACTTTCGAGCTGATGCGCCACTCGCAGCGGGCTGGGGGCGTCGAGTATCGCGCCGCCCTCAGCTACTCGTTCTGGCCGTGGCACTTCCTGACCTTCCTGATGCCGGATGCCTTCGGAAGCCCGGCCACAGGCGACTACTGGGGCTATGGCGCTTACTGGGAGGATGCGGTCTATGTGGGCCTGCTGACGCTGCTGCTGGGCGGGCGTGCACTGGCTTGCTGGCAGCGCGAACGGTGCTCCGACAGCCCCAGCCGCGCGGCGCAGGGGGTGCCCTTCCTGGTGGCGAGCCTGCTGCCGGTTTCGCTGCTGGCCCTCGGTTGGAATACACCGCTCTTCCCCTGGCTCTTCGAGCACGTCCCAACCTTTGACTGGTTTAACGGCCCGGCCCGCTGGATGGTGCTGGCAGTCTTTGCATTGAGTGCACTGGGTGGCATCGGCGCGGACGGGTGGCAGGCACGCCAGCCGGGTGCACGCTGGGGTTGGCGTGCGGTTGCGGCTGGCCTGGCCTTCGTCCTGTCAGCGGTCGCAGTGAGGGCCGTACTTGGCGCATCGGTAAGGCCGGGCCTGGTTCTGGCGACAGTGCGGCTGGGCTTCCTGTTGGCGCTGATCGGCGGGCTGGCGATCCAGCTTGTCTGGGCCGGGCGCAGCTCGGAGCGGCGAGCAGGTTGGGAGGCGCTGATTCTGGCCCTGCTGGCCGCTGACCTGATTTCGGCCCACTGGGGGCTGAACCCGACTATCGAGGCGGGCTACTATCACCAGCGCGCGGCGCTGGCCGACGCCGTGCCGGAGGGGACACGGGTGCTCATCCTGCCCGGCGACGAATATACAGCCAAGTTCGACCTGTTCCTCGACTTTGGCGACTTCCGGGCCTCTGAGCGCGTGCGCTGGGAGGCGCTGCGCAGCTCCCTGCTGCCCAACCTGAACGTTGTGGACGGCGTTCCGGGAGGAAGCAACTTCGACCCGCTGCTGGTGGGCGACTACGCCGCGCTCCTGGAACGGATCGACAGGCTGCCGCCTGTCGGTGCTGTGGAGCAAGCCGCTCGGCTCAACGCGGGGATGCTGCTCACACCTGCCCCGCTTGGGGAGGTTGAATTGCTCGGACGGGCTGGGCCGATCTATGCTTATCGCGTGCCCGATGTGTGGCCGCGCGCTCTGCTCGCTACATGCAGGCCCGGCGGGGGCGGCCTGATGTGCGAGCGGCAGGCCTCCGGCGAGGCCGTGATCGCGGCTGACGAGCCGGAACGGGTCGTCGTGAGAGTCTCAGCGGACCGGGCAGGCTGGCTGATGCTGCTCGATACGTATTATCCGGGCTGGCAGGCCTCGCTCGACGGTGCGCCGGTCGAGATCGTGCGCGCTAACGGCGCGTTCCGGGCGGTGGCTGTGCCTGCCGGGGATCACGAAGTGGTGTTCAACTACCGGCCAGCCAGCCTGCGCACCGGTGCGGCGATCAGCGGCACGGGGCTGGCGGTGTGGCTGGGGCTGCTGGTTCTACCCCGCCTGCTTGGCGGGCGAAAGGCACGTGGCGATGCAGGCCAATGGTGACGTGCGGCGGTTGCCCACCATCTCGGTTATCATGCCTGTGTTGAACGAGGCAGCTTTCATCGAGGGCAGCTTGCGAGCCATACTCGATCAGGACTATCCAGCGGAATGCCTTGAAGTGCTGGTTGTTGACGGGATGAGCAACGACGGCACGCGTGAGATCGTCCAGCGTATGGCTGAGGTTGATGGGCGTGTCAGGCTGATCGACAACCCTAAGCGGATTATTCCCGCCGCGCTGAATGCCGGACTTGTGTCGGCTCGCCATGCTTACATCGCTCGGATGGACGGCCACACGCTGGTCCCGCCAGACTACCTACGCCGATGCGTTGAAGTGATGCGGCAAAGCGGGGCGGATTGTGTGGGGGGGCGCTGGGTATATGCCGGGACGACCTACGTCGGGCACGCCATTGCTGCGGCGATGGACTCGCGCTTTGGCGTTGGAATAAGCCGCTGGCGGGGTGCGCGGATGGCAGGGGAGGCCGACACCGTACCCTACGGCTTCATGCGTCGGGACCAAGCGCTCGCCCTAGGCGGGTACAACGAGTTGTTGCTGACGAACGAGGACTACGAGTTTAACTACCGGCTACGCCGGGGTGGAGGCCGGATATACTACTCGCCGGCGATCTGCATGACCTACTACGTGCGCTCCAGCCTAAAGGCGTTGTGGAGGCAGTACTTCAGGTATGGCATGTGGAAGGCGAGAATGTTGAAGCTCCACCCGGAGTCGCTCCGGCTGCGGCACGTGCTTGCGCCGCTGTTGGTGCTGGGTTTGCTAGGCGGTGCGATGTTGGCGCTCGCGTGGCGCCCTGGCCGCTGGGTGTATGGGGCTGGGCTTGGGCTGTACAGCTTGTTGGTGCTGGTCTTTTCGGCCAAGCAGGCCGCACAGCGTGGATGGCAGCTCCTGCCCGTGATCGCGGCTGCGTTCGTCACGCTGCATCTGGCGTGGGGCATTGGCTTTCTGAGCGGCGCATGGCGCTGGTGGCTGCACAGAGAGGACGCATGACGCTATGGGGGATAAGCAATCCATCCGGGTGGCTTGGCCTCAACTGCCCGTCTCCGAGCGCCGCCTGGTGATGGCCCTGGGCGATCTGGTAGGTGTCAATCTGGCGGTACTCGTTGCACTGCGCATCTGGTCTATCGTCGGCGACCGCACCTTTGGCCTGCCCTTTATCCTGTCGCAGGGTCACTGGTTCATCATCCTGAGCGGGCTGTGGCTGCTGCTTGCGGTGGCCAACGATTTCTATAATCTGGCGCTTGGCGCCCGCTGGCTGGACAGCCAGATGCGTCTGGCAACGATCACGTTCCAACTGCTGGGTGTCTACCTGCTGATCTTCTTCCTCTCTCCCCGTGATGCGCTGCCCCGGCTGTTCATCCTTTACTACGCCTTCACCTCCTACGTCTTGATCGCACTGTGGCGCTTTGTGCGCCCGTTCATGATGGGCTGGGCGCCCCTCCGCTCGCGGGTGCTCGTGGTGGGCACGGGCTGGCCTGCCCACACGATCATCGACGCGATCCTCACCCACGCGCCGGAGGATTTCGAGGTGGTGGGGGTGGTCAGCGAGCGGGGCGGACCGGAGCCAGACCCTGCTGCGGTTAGCGGGCCGGTCGTGGGCAGCGGGGCTGATCTGGTGCGGGTTGCTCGTGAGCAGCAGGCACACCAGATCGTCCTAGCAACAGATGGCAACATCACCGGTGAGCTTTTTCAGGCGATCATGGACTGCTACGAGCAGGGCATCCCGGTGGTGGAGATGCCCCTCCTTTACGAACAGTTGACCAATATGGTCCCTGTTGAATATGTCGGCGGCCACTGGAACGTGGTGCTGCCGCTGGGTGGACGGTCGCCGTTTGACCCGTACCCGGTCATCAAGCGCACGGGGGACATCCTGGTCAGCATCGTGGGGTTGGCACTGTTTGGCTTGGTTCTGCCGCTCATCGCGCTCGCTATGACGCTGGACTGTCCCGGCCCCATCTTCTACCGGCAGGAGCGCATTGGGAAGGCGGGGCGGGTCTTCAAGCTCGTCAAGCTGCGCACGATGGTGCCTGACGCAGAGGCCACCTCCGGACCGATCTGGGCGGTGCGCGGCGATCCGCGTGTCACGCGCGTGGGGCGTTTTCTGCGCCGCACCCGCCTGGACGAGATGCCGCAGCTTTTCAACATCCTCAAGGGTGAGATGAGCCTGATCGGGCCGCGCCCTGAGCGCCCGTTCTTTGTCTCGCACTTGCAGGAACGTATCCCGTTCTACCGGACGCGCCTGGCGATCCGGCCCGGCGTTACCGGCTGGGCGCAGGTGAACTTCGGGTATGGGAGCAGCGATCAGGATCAGCTGACCAAGCTGAAATATGACCTTTATTACATCCGCCACCGCTCGATCCTGCTCGATCTGGTGATCCTGCTCAAGACGGTCGGGCGGGTGGTGCGTATGCAGGGCCAGTAGGGGGCCGGGGCACGGATGACCCACACAACCGTCGGCGGGCGTGCCGCCGCCTGGCGCAGGCGGCTCCTCATCTTCGCCGCCGTCTACCTGACGCTCTTCGCCACCTCTCAGGTATCACAGCTTCAGGCCGTGCAGGCCATCGTCCACCATACGGTTGTGACGCTCCTGGTGGGCGGCTGGCTGGTGTGGCGGCTGCGCCGGGGGGAAGGCTTCCCCAGAACCCCGCTTGACGGGCCAATGCTTGCCCTTCTGGGTGCTTATACCCTTGCCACGCTATTCGCCGTCGATCCCCGTTACGCGGCTGAAGGGCTGTGGGTGGTCGGCGTTCATGTACTGCTGTTCTACGCTGCCGTCAGCCTGATGCGGGCGTACCGTCCAAGCGCCGTGATGGAGCCTGTCTTTTTTGCCTCTGCCGTTGTGATCCTGATCGGCCTGATCGAATTCTTGGCCTGGTACTTCGGGCTGCCGATTCTGCCGATCTTCCGCCAAGGCTGGTTCCCGATTGGCGGTCTGCGGCAGCCCTTCCCGCCGGTTGTGTACCGCCTGCTGCTTACGCTCAACGTGCCGACTGCCCTGTCCGCCTACCTAGGGCTGCTGATCCCGGTCGGCCTGGGGTGGGCGGTGGCGACGCACAGGCATGAGACCCGGTGGATGCTTATCCTGTGGCTGGCAGGTGCGCTGATCGTAGAAGGGTTGAGCTTCTCGCGCGGCGGGCTGCTTTCGCTGGCGGTCTCGCTGCCTGTATTCGGCGGGCTGCTGCTGGTGGGGGAAGCCGGGCGGCGGGCGCGGCTTCGGTTGGCGCTGCAGGACTGGCGCGTGCTGGCCGCGCTGGGAGCGGTGCTGGCTGTCGGCGGGTTCGTGGGTTGGAGCTGGCGCAGCCAGGACTTCGGCGGCCACCGGGCCGGGGACGTGCAGCGGCTCGACATGTGGCGTGCCGCCTGGACGATGGGCCTGGAGCGGCCTCTGACCGGCGTAGGGCCGAACGGCTTTGGCCGTGCCCTACGCGAGCGGCGCGACCCGCTTGTCACGAACGATCACATGACCACCCCAAACAACACGCCGCTGCTGGTCTGGTCGGAGAGCGGCCTGCCGGGGGCGCTGGCGCTGGCCTGGATGGTCGGGGCGGTGGCTTGGGCGGCTTACCGGCGCTGGGGCGGGGCAAGTGCCCCTGAGCGTGTGCGCGTGGCTGGCGCCGTTGCCGGGCTGTTTGGCTTTGGCGTGCAGAATCTGGTGGATAACTTCGCGGCGACGCAGATCATGCTCACCTGCCTGGCACTGGTGGCCTATCTCGCGGCGCCAATGGAGCGCGCAGCGGGTGGGGCGCGGCTGAGGCGTTTGGCCCCGGCTGGCGCGTTGGCGCTTGTGGTCGTGGCAGCGGCAGGGTGGGGTGTCTCGGACCTGGCGCTGGTGCGGTTCACGCGGGCGATACAGTACGCAGGCGGCGGCGACCTGTCTGCTGCCCTTGACCGGATCGACGCGGCCCGCCGCCTCGACCCAGCCATGGGGCTGTATGCCGCCCAGCGCGCGCAGTATCTGGGGCAGATGGCGGCTCAGGATGGAACAGCTCTGCCTGCTGCCTTGGCGGCTTATGAGGAGGCGTTTGCCTACGAAGGCACCTCAGATGTAATGCGGGCTAATTTTGCTGCCTTGCTGGCGCAGTCAGGCGACCTGCACGGCGCGCTGGCCGAGATGCAGGCTGCCGCCCGCATTATGCCGCTGGTAGCCCATTATCCGCTATGGGTAGGGCGCTATCAGGAGGAGCTGGGCGAGGAGGGCGCGGCCCGTGCCTCCTATCTCGACGCGCTGGAACTCCGGCCTGAGTGGGCCGCCTCATCCTTCTGGGAATGGTCTCCGGTGCGGCGTGCTGCCCGCGACGAGCACCCCGCGGCGCTCGGCCTGACCGCCGGGCGGCTCAGCGAGGTTGCTCCCCTGCACCCGGCGTGCTGGCGCGTTGCGACCCGCCCGGAGGAATACGCTGACGCCAACTCGGCGCGCCTGCTGGCGTGCGCGGCCTGGGTGCGCTTGCACCTGGACAGCAGACCCAGCGAGGCGCTTGCCCTGGCCGAGCGCGCTGTGACAGCCGACCCCGCGCAGGCAATGGGCTACCTAGCGCGCGCCGAGGCCCGGCTGGCGCTCGGTGACGGACTTCAGGCGGAGCGCGATGCGCGGATAGCCATCTTCTTGGGCGACAGACAGGGCTACCTGATCCTGGGCAGGTTGGCGGAGGCGAAGGACGATGTGGCGGCTGCCGAGCGGGCCTATCGGCAGGGCGGTCCTGTGATCGTCCAGCAGCAGGGATACGACGTGGCCGTCTACGGGCGGCGGGGCGATCTGCGCCTCCTGCCGCAGCTTGACGCGCCCGGACCCAGCCGGTATAGTTTTGCCTCGTGGCTGGCTCTGGCGCGGCTATACGAGGCACAAGGCCGGTTTGACGATATGCAAGGCGTCTACCAAGCTATCCGGGCGCTTGATCCGTACTTCGAGGATGGGCAGGCCATCATCGAGGGTGATCCACGTGGCTGAAACTCTGATCATCGTGCCCACGTACAACGAGTGCGAGAACATTGGGCGGCTGGTGAAGATGCTGCTTGACCTGCCGCTCAGCGTGGGCGTTATCATCGTGGATGACAACTCACCGGACGGCACGGGTGCGCTGGCTGACCGGCTGCGTGACGAACATCCCGGGCGGGTTTTCGCTATCCATCGGGCGGGCAAACTTGGGTTGGGCACCGCCTACTTGACCGGCTTTGCCAGCGCGCTGGCGCAGGAAGCTAGCTTCGTGATGACAATGGACGCCGACTTCTCACACCACCCGCGCTACGTCCCGGTGATGGTGGAGAAGGCACGCTCCGGTTACGACCTAGTGATCGGCTCGCGCTACACGCCCGGCGGTTCCAACCCCGACTTCCCTCTCACGCGCCGCCTCCTAAGCCGGGGAGCAAACACATTCGCGCGCTTTATGCTGGGGCTGCACGCTCAGGATGCAACAGCCGGGTTTCGCTGCTACCGGCGGCAGGTGCTTGAAGCACTCCCTTTGGATTCGATCTTCAGCAGCGGCTATTCCTTCCTGATCGAGATGCTGTTTCTGGTGCAGAGGGCCGGTTTCCGCGTGGGCGAGGTGCCCATTGTCTTCGAAGACCGCAAGATGGGCCGGTCGAAGATCTCGCAGCAGGAGATACTCAAGGCGCTGTATACGGTCCTCAGGCTGTCGTGGCGCAGGCTGTCCGGCACGCGCCGGGCGGCCCAGGCCCACGTGTCCCCCTCGCAGGCCTGGCCGAGCAACCACCCGGACTGACCCGACAGGGTTACGGGTAGCCTCTCAACTCGAACACCAGCATTCCGTCGCTGCCGTAGATGTCGGTTTCCAGGCGCGAGCGCAGCCGGTAGAGCGCGGCGAAGCGCGGGTCCTTGAGCAGCCCGTTCCGTCCGTATGTTTCCAGGATGACCACGTAGTCAGGGCGCTTATCGAGGATCAGGTCTGGCGCGACGGCGTAGACGGTGGTCGCCAGCATCGACGGGTCAAGCGGGTAGTAGGCGGTTGACTCAGGGGAGACCAGGCCGACCGTATCGAGGATGCGCGCGCCGGAGTACCAGCCAATCGCGCCGATGTCGCCTGCTGCGATCACCGTATCCTCGCCAACCAGTGGGGCGAGGCTTCGTCCGGTTTGTTCGTAGAGCAGCTCAAGCTCAAACCAGGCCATCTCCGGCGCGGGGCGGTCGGGGCCGTGAGCAGGGTGCATCTCCCAGGCATGGAGGCTAAGGGCCAGCCAGAGCAGCCCGGCTGCGCCGAACGCCCACCGCGCGCGGCTTTCTCCGATCAGCCGTCCGGCGAGGCCCCACGCCCCAGCGACGATACTGAGGAAGTACACGGGCAGCGCCGGAACAGCATACCAGCGGAACATCAGCGGGTTGGCGAGCGCATAGGCTGTAAAGAGCAGCCAGGGGAATGCCGTGAGGGGCAGCGTGCGGCGATCGGCGTAGAACAGGAACAGCCCGCCGAGCAGGGCCAGCACAGGGTAGATAAGCGACCCGGCCACCGCCCCCGGCGGGCCAAACGCGCTGAACTCCCCGAAGGGCGTCGCGAACTGCTGGATCAGCGCGGTGAGCGCCTGGTGCGGCGGCAGGATGTAGGCCACCGACTTGGCCGCAATAGTGCGCGTGAGCGGGCTTCCAAAAGTTAGCGTGCTGTACACAAGCCACGGCAGCAGCACAGCCAGGAACACGCCACCCTCTGCCCAGGGCAGCCTGCGTAGCACAGGATCATGCCTGCGAGCATGCCACGCCCGCTCGATCATCGCAAGCGCCAGCGGCCCGGCCCAGATCAGCGCGTCGGGACGGGTGAGCGTCGCCAGGGCAGCCAGCGCCGCCGCGAGCAGGGTGCGGCTCCCTAACCAGGCAGCAAACGCGCCCAGCATCAGGGCGATGTAGACGCTCGTCTCCATGCCACCGATGGCGAACGTCACGCTCCTGGGCGCGACTCCCCACAGCAGACCCAGGACGGCCCCCGGCAGCCTGTGCCGGAACAGGCGGCGGGCCATACCATACAGCAGCACAGCATTCGCCCCATCAGCCAGCGCGTTGATGGCGGCTGAAAACTGGGGATAGGCGTCTGAGCGCAGCGCCGAGCCAACCAGCGCGAGCAGGAGCGTGTAGAGTGGGGTCGTGGTGCCCAGCACGCGCTCGCCGGGATTGTAGACGAAACCCACCCCTGCGGCGATGTTGCGGGCGTAGCGGTAGGTGATGTAGGCGTCGTCGATAGTGCGCAGGCCGGGCACAAGCCGCAGGGCGACGGCCAGCCCCGCCAGCACCAGCGCGGCGGCCAGGTCCAGGCGCGTCCAGGGGAGCGGGTCTTTCTGGTCCATGCTGCCGCAAGTATAGTTGGCTTCGCCGCGCTGTGAAATACCGTCTTCCTCCTATTGTCGCAAACTGGCCCGTCGTTGTAGCATAGGGCGGTAGCCGTCCGGATCGAGCATCGCCTGTGGAGCACAAGAGAGGTTGCCCCAACCATGCCTGACGGGGTAAGCGCAGACTCGACGCCCTCCCGCGCCGTCCAGTTGGGTGAGCATCCCGGCCTGTGGCTGGCACTCGCAGCGGCGCTGGCGCTTAAACTCGTCATACTGCTCACCGGCCACGTGACATTCAATTCGGACGAGGCGATCATGTCGCTGATGGCCCGCCACATCCTCCAGGGTGAGCATGCCGTCTTCTACTGGGGTCAGGCTTATATGGGCACGCTCCATAGCTATCTGATGGCCCCGATCTTTGCGCTGCTGGGGGAGACGGTTGTTACATCCCGCCTTGTGCCGCTGGCCGTCCATCTGGCTGTTGTGGCGACGACCTACGTGCTGGCCTGGCGGGTTGGGGAAGATCGCTTCGGGGCGGCAGCAGCGGCGCTGCTTGTGGCCCTGCCTCCGGTCATGGTCACGCTTTACACCACTGTCTCCATCGGCGCGTGGGTTGAAATCCTCCTGCTCAACAACCTGATCTGGCTGGTTGGCTGGGGCGTTCTGGCCGGGCACAGGCAGGCCGCCGGCTGGTGGGCGCTGGCCGGGTTCCTGGTGGGCGTGGGCTGGTGGGAGCTGCCGATCATCGTGACCTCGGCGGCACCGCTGGCCGCGCTTGGCGCGTGGCGCTTCAGGCGTCGGATGCCGTGGGGAATGGTCGCTACGCTCGCCGTTGCCTTTCTGGTCGGGGCGACCCCCTGGATCATCGGCCTGGCCGCTGCGCCTGCCGACCTGCTGGCCGACGCGGGCGGTGTGCGGCTGCGCTCGGCCTTTGCCGGGGACGAGGCCGTGACCGGCTGGGGTGGGCGGGCCGTCTCGGTGCTGCTGTTCAACCTCCCGGCCCTCTTCGGCTTGCGCCCCTCCTGGTCGCTGGAATGGATCGCGCTCCCGGCAGGGCTGCTCGTCATCGCGTTTTACGTGTTGGTCTTCTGGCAAGCTGCCCGCCGCCTGGGCGCGGGACGGGAAACGGAGTACCGCCGGATCGCGTTCGGAAGCCTGCTCAGCGGTTGGGTACTGATCCTGACGCTGCTGGCTGCTTCGCCTTTTGCCAGCGATCCCAGCGGACGGTATATCGCGGTGCTGTATCCACCCGCCGCTATCCTGGCCGGGGAGTGGCTCGGGCTGGCCCGGCGCGGGGAGGTGAACTGGCTGCACGGGGCGGGGCGCTGGGCGGCTCCGGCGGTATTGGTCGGCGTTCTCGCCTATAACCTAGCTGGCGTGGCGCGTTCGATGGCCTGGGACCCGCCGGGGCTGACGACCCAGTTCGCGCCAATCGCGCACATCCCCCACGATCACGATGAGGAATTGATCGATTTCCTGGACTCGCTGGGCGTGGATCGTGGCTATGGCAACTTCTGGATCACGTTTCGCTTCGCCTTCCTAACAGGCGAGCGGATCATTATCGCACCGCTGCTGCCATACAAGGAAGACATGAGCTACGATTACCTGGATGACAAGTACCCGCCCTATTCGGAGATGGTGCGCCGCGCGGAGCGCGTCGTCTACGTGACGAGTAACCATCCCGCCCTCGACAGGGCCATCGGTGAGCGGTTCGATGCGCTGGGCATCCGCTACCGAGTGCAGCGCATCGGCCCGTACACCGTGTTCTACGACCTGCCCCGCAACGTGCAGCCTGAAGAGCTGGGACCGTTTGGAGCGGTAACGGGCCGCGAGATCTACGGGCCGTAAGAGGACGGCGAAGATGGGGAATCTTGCCCGTTCGTTGACGCTTTCCCGCGTGGTGGCAGTGCTGACGCTGGCTGCCGTGTTTGCGATGGCGATGCGCGTCCCGCTTGACACGGACACGCTATGGCACCTGCGGGCAGGCGAGTGGCAGGTCGAGCACTGGGCACTGCTGCGGGTGGACCTATTCTCCCACACGCGCTACGGGGAGCTGTGGGTCAACCACTCGTGGCTGTCGCAGGTGGTGCTGTATGGCGCATACGCCGCCCTCGGCGATGTGGGCCTGGCCCTCTACACAGCCATCCTAGCAACAGCGGGGATGGCCTTTGTGTACCGCACGCTTGACGCGAATGCGATGGTCAGAGCATTTGTGACGGTGCTGGCCGCCGCCGCTGCGGCTGTGTTCTGGTCGGCACGCCCGCAGATGATGTCTTTTGTGCTGAGCGCTGCTGTCCTGAGCCTGCTGTGGCAGTGGCGGGGCGGGGCCATCCGCCGCCTGTGGCTCGTCCCGCCGCTGATGGCGCTGTGGGCCAACCTGCACGGCGGCTTTGCCATCGGCTTTATCCTGATGGTGCTGGCGCTGGCCGGGGAGTTGGCCCGTTGGCTCTTTGACGGCGTGCTGCACGGTGAGACCGCCCTCGACTCGCTTAAGGCGGGCCTGCGTCCGGCGGGGCATCTGGCTGCTGTGGGGCTGGTCTCGGCGGCGGCGGTGAGCCTTAACCCGTACGGCCCCCGGATGCTGTTCTACCCGTTCCGCACGGTCGGCATCGGCACGCTGCGGGACTTTATCCAGGAGTGGGCTTCACCCAACTTCCATCAGGCGCAGACGTGGCCCTTCATCTGGCTCCTGCTTGGGACGCTGGCCGCTGCCGGCCTCTCCTCGCGTCGCCTGGATTGGAGGGATGCGCTCATGGTAGGTGGCACGGTCTACGGCGCGCTGCTGGCCGCACGCAACATCGCTACCTTTGCCGTTGCCGCCGCGCCGGTATTTGCCCTGCATCTTCAGGACTGGCTGGACGGGCTTGGCCTGCGCCTCAGCCTCGATAGGCGGCCTCGTGGCCTGCTGCTCGCCGTGAATTGGGCGATTGTGCTGCTGGCAGCGGCGGGCACCGTCGCCAAAAGCGCGGCGGTGCTGGACGCCGACCTCATCGGCCAGGCCCGGCGGGCGAGCCTGCCCGTCGATGCGGTCAGCTCTATGCAGGCGGCGGGTGCGCCGGGGCCGCTGTTCAACAGCTACAACTGGGGCGGCTACCTCATCTGGGCGGCACGTGACTACCCGGTGTATGTTGATGGGCGCACCGATCTCTATGACGATGAACTGCTGAGGGTGTATCTGGAAACGGCATTTGCGCAGCCTGGCTGGGAGGCCAACCTGGACGCGGCAGGCATCAACACCGTGCTTGTGGAGACCAGCAGCCCGCTAGCGCGGGTGCTGAGCCTGAGCGCGGGCTGGACGCTCATTTACGAAGACGACCTCGCCAGCCTGTTCGTGCGGGACGTTCCCCTCATGGGCAGTACTGGAGAACACTGAGGGAGGACAGGCGCGTGGATGCACGACGGATCGGGCTGCTGCTTGCCCTCGTGTGGACGGTTGCGCTGGCCGTCGCCTACGCGATCATGCATCCGCCGTTCGGACTGGGAACGGCCTTAGCGGTCGGCCTCAGCCTGCTCGACGTGGCAGCGGTGGCCGGGCTGGTAGCGCTGGGCGGGGCGCTGGGGACACGCCTCATGCAGGGGCTTGATCCTCTGTCGCACCTTGAGCGGGCAGCGGTGCAAACCTTGACCGGGTTAGCGACCATCAGTGTGGTGGGCATGGCTCTGGGCCTGATCGGGTTGTTTCCGCCGCGTTGGCTGGCGTGGGCCGGCCTGGCAACTGCCCTCGCGCTGCTGCGCCACGCCCTCGGGGCGTGGTGGGCTGATCTACGGGCCGGGCTGGCCGAGGCCCTTGCGCCGGAGCCGGACAGGCTTACGCGCTGGGTGCGCCGGGCGGTGTTCGTGCTGCTGGGTCTCGCGGCTGTCTTGGCCTTAGCTCCGCCAACAACGTGGGATGCGCTCACGTATCACCTAGCTGCCCCGCAGGCGTACCTCCGTGCCGGGCGGATTGTGAGTGTGCCGGAGAATCACTTCCTCGGCTTCCCGCAGCTCGCGGAGATGCTGTATCTATGGCTGATGATCCTCGCCCGCGCTAACGCTGCCGCGCTGCTCCAGGCCGTCTTTGGTGCGCTGGTGCTTGGACTGATGCTGGGGCTGGCGCGGCGCACCTCTGGGGGGAGCGCACCGGGTTGGCTCGCCGCTGGGGTGCTGTTGGCCTCGACGACGGTCTGGAAGGAGCTTGCCTGGCCCTACAATGACCTCGTGCTGGCAGCCTATACTACCGGCGCGTTGGTCTTTCTGCTCGCCTGGGAGAGGGAGCCGGGAGGCCGGATGCTGGCCTCCGCCGGTTTGTTCACGGGCTGCATGATGGGGATCAAGTACACCGCTGCGCCTTACACGGTCGGTCTGGGGCTGCTGGCGCTGTGGCTGGCCCGTCGCGGCGGCTTGAGACGCATGGCAGGCGCTTTGGGGACGGTCACGCTGACGGCTGCTCTGGCCTTTGCGCCCTGGCTGCTGAAGAACCTGATCACGGATGGCAACCCTGTCTCGCCGTTTTTTTTGACCACAGGTGAGTTCGACCAGATGGACCTGTGGCACTACTTGCTCCCGGAGGCACGCCCGCCGCTTGTGGATGTGCTGCTTGTCCCGGTGGGGATTGCAGTTGTGGGGCAGGAGGGTGGGGCTTTTCAGGGTTCGACCGGCGGGCTGTTAATCGGCCTGCTGCCCCTCGCGGCGCTCGGCTGGCGGCGGCGCGACCCGGCCAGCCGTGCTCTTGTGGCGCGGCTGCTGATCTTCGCCCTGCCGGGGTTCTGCCTGTGGTGGGCGGCCACCGGCGTCTCCCGCCTCTTTATGCAGACCCGCCTGCTGCTGCCGGTTCTGCCCGCCCTGGCGCTGGTGGGCGCTTATGCGTTGTGGGGGTTGGAGGAAAGGGGCCTCCCCTCTGGCTTTGCCCGCCTGATGGCCGTCTTGGTCGGCGCCGTGCTGGCCCTGGCGATGGCGAGCGCGGCGCGGGTGTTCGTGGAGCGTAGCCCGGTCCGTGTCATTGTCGGGCTGCAAAGCGAGCGCGACTATCTCGTCGAGCAGCTCCAGTCGCACTATCTGGCGATGGAGGCCGTCAATGCACTGCCGGAAGGGGCGCGCGTCCTGTTCCTTTGGGAGCCGCGCGTCTACTACTGCCGGGGTCGCTGTGCAACCGACTCAATGATCAACCGCTGGTGGCAGGCTCTAGAGCGTCTCGGAGACCCGGAACGGGTTGCTGCCTGCTGGCGCGACGAGGGTTACTCCCACGTGCTGGTCTTTAACGCGGGGGCGCGCTTCCTGATCGACGAGCAAGTCGCCGACCCGCTCACGCAGGAGCACTGGGACGCCCTGATGTCGCTTCGCGGTCATGCCCTCGTCCCGATCTGGGATGAACTGAGCAGCTATACCCTGTATGAGCTGCACGTCCCGCCGGGCATTCGCTGCGACTGAGTTCGCACGCCCGGCGCCCGGATCGTGCAGCCGGAGCTGGAGCAGGAATGGCTTTGCAATCCGAACCAGGCGCCCAGGAGATAGCGGCTCCCTCTCTGACCAGCCGCCGCCTGCGCGACGTGGCGGCGCTGTTCGCCTTGGGGCTGGCGGTCAACGGTGTGGTGGCGCTTCTGGTGAACAGCCCGGCCTATACCGATGCGTTTTACTACTTCAACGCGGGTGTGCAGCTCGCTTCCGGGCAGATGCGCTTCCCGGAGCTGCTGGAGCCGTACATCTGGAACTACCTCGCTGCACCGCGCAGCCTGCCTGCGCCTGCCTTCGCGTACTGGCAGCCGCTGCCGGCGTTTCTCGCGGCGCTGGGGATCAGGGTGTTCGGGCCTGAGCCTGCTTTTGGCTCGGCGCAGGCGATCTTTGTGCTGCTGGCGGCTGGGCTTCCGCTGATGGCGTACTGGGTGGCCCTTCAGCTCGGTGCCCGCCGCCATGCCCTGCTAGCCGGTGCGCTGGCTGTCTTCAGCGGCATTTATGTTGTGTACTGGTCGCTCCCCGAGTCGTTCACGCCGTTTGCGCTGAGCGCCGCCCTGTCGCTGGGTCTGGCGGGCCTGGGGCGGCGGTCGTGGCGCTGGTGGGCGTGGCTGCTGGCCGGAGTCTGCGCCGGGTTTGCCCATCTTGCGCGCGCCGACGGTCTGCTGCTTGTCGGCGTTGTGGTGCTGGTAGCCGTGCTGCCCGTCCGGTCATCCGCTCCGGCGCAGGGCGGCCACGTCGGCCCGCCGGTGTGGAGGCGGCTGGCACTCGCTGGCCTAAGCCTGGCTGGCTATGTGGTGGTCATGGGGCCTTGGTATGCCCGCAACCTGACGGTGTTCGGCAGCTTACAGGCGCCCGGCGGCCTGAGCACGCTGTGGCTGGTTGACTACAACGACATGTTCAGCTACCCGCCGCACCTGACGCCGGAACGTTACTTCGCCGCCGGCTGGCAACCGATCCTGGCCACCAAGTGGCAGGCACTCAGGGGCAACCTGGCGACTTTTATCGGTGTGCAGAATCTGGTATTCCTGACGCCCTTCGCGCTGCTGGGGTGGGGGAAGCGCTGGCGGGCCGAGGGGCTGCTGCCCGCGACGCTCTACGGGCTGGCGCTCTTTGCGGCAATGACCTTTGGCTCCACTCTGGCGCGGCGCTGGTGCCGTATTTGGCGGCGGCGGCAACCCTCGGCCTTGAGGATGCGGTCCGATGGGCAGCGAAGCGCCGTCGGGGGTGGCGTGCTTCGGAGGCATGGCGGGTGTTCGGCGCAGCGAGCGCGGTATTTGCGCTGCTTGTGACGGTCGCAATGGTGATCCTGCGGGTTGTCGGGCTGGATGATCTCTCGACGGTAGCCTGGAACCGTTCAACCGGCGTCTACGACGCTATTGGCACGGCGCTCGACCAGGACAGCGCACCGCCGGAGGCTCGCGTCATGAGCAACAACCCGCCGGGCCTGTACGCCCACACCGGGCGCGGCGGCATCCCTCTGGTGAACGGCGGCGAGGCCGACCTGCTGCGCGCGGCTGACGACTACGGCGTGACCTATGTGGTGCTCGACCGCAACGTGCCTGCTGGGCTGTCCGGCCTGTACCGGGAAGGGCCGGAGTCGCCGCGTCTCGTGCTAGTCAGCGCGGCGGGGGCTGCTCCCGACCGAGTCCTGCTCTACCGCATCCTGCCTCCCCGCTGAGGCCCGCCTGCCTCTAATCGATCTGCCCGCAAGGGGCGCCCGGATTGGCGAGGCGGCGCTACTGCACCGTGAACTGGGCCTCAACACCGTTGACGTTAACGATGTAAGTGCCCGGCCCTGGCACACGGGTCAGCTCGTAGGTAACCTCGAATTCCTCGATCATCTGGGCGCATATAGCGTCCGCCGGGCGGCTCGTCTCCACCGTGACGTGGATTGTGCTGCCCTCAAGCCGCTCGTCGAAGCTGTGGATATCGGTGCAGGCGTCGGGCAGGTAGCCCCGGATGATCACCCGCGTGGCGCCTGGCCCGGTTGGCTCAAAAATCTCAATATCTGTCACCTGAGCCAGGGCATAGATGAACTCGCCGGCGGATGGCTCGTCGGGCAGGACGTTGTCCGTCTCCAACGTGAACATACCGGTCATGCCGTTGACATCCACTGTATATGTGCCTGCGGGCAGCCCGTACACGTCCAGCGAGACAACTTCCTCATAGGGCACGAGCGCCTCGGTGCACATCTGGTCAACCGGGCGGCGTGTGGTCAGACGGACGACGAACGTGTCGCCCTCGCGCTTGGAGGTGACCTCGTCGATCTCGGTGCAGCCATCGGGCAGGTTACCCGTGACGATGACGTTCACCTGCAGGGGGAATGACTCGAGAAAGACGATGTCAAAGCTGTCTACGGGCGCCTCTCCATACTCGTACCCGCCTCCCGCCGGGGCGGGCTGCTCCTCCGCGGGGGTCGGTGTGGGTTGGTCAGAGGAGATAGGCTCGTCCGGTGAGGGCGTCTCAGCCCCAGGCTCCGGACTGGGAGTCCCAGTCTTGGCGGGGGCGCAGCCCGCCGCCGCGAATGCCAGGGCAAAAATAGCAAAAGCTACGAATAGCGTTCTCATCATAATTCGTGTACCCTCTCTACTGGTACATGGTTTTCCATACACAGGACGATCCAGACGGACAGATGGTTCCCCATGCACACAGCGATCCAGGGCCGCCGGTGGCGCTGGCGCCCCGGCTGCGTGATGCCCTAATTATACTGGCTTGCGCGGCGGCCTGCGCTCTCTACCTGGCCCGTTCCGGCCAGCCGGGCTACCCGCTCGACGATGCCTGGATCTACCAGGCCTATGCCCGCAATCTGGCTGTGAGGGGCGAGTGGGCCTTTCTGCCGGGACAGCCGAGCACCGGCTCTACGTCTATCTTGTGGACGCTGTTGCTTGCGCCGGGTTATGGGCTGTCGCTTGACCCCCGCGCCTGGACGCTGAGCGTTGGGGCAGTGGCCCTGGCGGCGGTAGCGCTGGGCGCGGCCCGCCTGTGCGAGGAGGGGCCAGCCCTCCTGCCGCTGTTCGCCGGGCTGGCGGTGGCGCTGGAATGGCATCTTGTCTGGGCGGCGGTCTCAGGGATGGAGACCGCGCTATTTGCCGCGCTGCTTGTCTGGTTCTGGGTGTGGCTCCGGCGCCACGACCCGGCCCGCAGCGAGCGGCCCGCGTGGAACGGGCTGCTCACCGGCGCGTGGGGCGGCGTGCTGATGCTCAGCCGGCCTGAGGGTGTTCTTGCACTTGGTGTAGCAGGTCTCTACGGCCTGTTGGCTCGGCCCCGGCTGACCGACCGCCTGCGCTGGGGTATTGGCGCGGGTATTGGCTTTGCGCTGTTCCTCGGCCCGTTCTTTGCATTCAACGCCGCCGTCAGCGGGACGGTATGGCCGAACACCTTCTATGCTAAGCAGACCGAGTATGCGGCGCTGTGGGGGCGTCCCTACCTCTTCCGGCTGGCTGACCAGGTGTGGGCCGCTCTGGTGGGGGCGCAGCTACTGCTCGTACCCGGCCTAGTGGCTGACGTATGGCGACAGGTGCGCGCTGGCGGGCGTAGCCGCTGGCGCTCTGTCGATTGGGCGGCCTTGCTGCCGCTTGGGTGGATGGGCCTGCACTGGGCGCTTTATGCGGCCCGCCTGCCGGTTACCTACCAGCATGGCCGCTATGCTATGCCCGTCATCCCGGTGCTGCTCGTGGCCGGGATACGGGGGACAGCGGCTCTGGCGAGGCCGCGCGCCCGGCGCCCTCTCGCACGTGTTGGCAGCTTGGCCTGGCTGCTGGCTACGGCAGCGCTTCTGCTGGCTGTGCTGGGTGTGCTGGGCGCTCCCGCCTACGCGCGTGATGTAGCCTTCATTCAGAATGAGATGGTAGCCGCAGCCCATTGGATTGACGCGCACACATCCCCCGGCACTGTCATAGCAGCGCACGATATTGGGGCGCTGGGCTATTTTGCCCCCCGCCCGCTCATTGACCTGGCCGGGCTGGTTTCGCCGGAGGTCATCCCGTTCATGAACAGCGCGGATGGGCTGGCCGACTACATTATGTCCAGCAGCGCCAGGTATCTGGTTGTGTTCCCACGCTGGAGCCTAGCATACGCCGACTTGGTCAGCCGCCCGGCCTTTGAGCCGGTCTGGTCGGCTGCCGAGCAGACCGGCTACAGGCCATTGTCCGGTCTGGGGCCGATGACAGTTTACCGGGTGCGGGGGGGAGAAGCGTGCCGCTAAGATGTTTCGCTGTAAGATATGCTGTGATGTGCCCGGTTGGTGGGGATTTCCCGTCTTGCTACCCCATTATGCCTGTGGTAGACTGATGACGAGCTGGTGGGCCTCACCAGAACAGAGGTCTGCTCGCTTGCCTTCAGCGATCTTCGCGCCAGTCCTAGAGGCCGCTTATGAGCCAGGATGCAGAAGCACGATCCGGCGATAAGATCTCGGTGGTCATTGTCGATGACCACCACATCTTCCGCCAGGGCATCGAGACCAACCTAGCCCTGACCGACGATATTGAGGTCATCGGCCAGGGCGCGAACGGCCAGGAGGCGCTGGCGATCATCCGTGATCTGAAGCCCACCGTTGCTATACTGGACATCAATCTTCCGCTGATGAATGGCATCCAGGTAACGCGGCAGGTTGTCGCGGAGCGGCTGCCCGTGCACATCCTTATGCTGACCGGTTATGATGACCCGGAGCAGGTTCTGCACGCCATGCGTGCCGGCGCTGCCGCTTACTGCGCCAAGGAGATCGAGCCGGATGCGCTCGTGGATGTGATCCGGCGGGTGGTCAACGGCCAGTATGTTGTGCATGACCAGGTGTTTGACGGGGAGCGGCTGGAGGCATGGATGGACGAGGGCGTGCAGGCTGTGGCCGGGCACTATTTTGCCGAACTGGCCGAGACCTTTTCGCCGCTTTCGCCGCGCGAAATGGAGATCCTCCAGTATGTGACCCAGGGCCTCAGCAACAAGCAGATCGCTCAACTGCTCCGGATCAGCCACCAGACGGTCAAGAATCACATGACTTCCATCTTGCGGAAGCTGGCCGTCGATGATCGCACACAGGCAGCCGTCTACGCGCTCCGGCGTGGCTGGGTGCGCCTGCGGGACACGGGTTCCAAGCCCGGAGGTGAGTCCTCGGGGCTAGGTGCGGGCTAGCCGCCCAAAGCAACAGGTGAGTGGACATGGTAGAAAAACAGGTCGAGGCCCGTAAGAGCAGCAGGGACGAAGCGCTCGACATGCTGCGGGGTGAGCTTGAGCAGATCAACGCCGAACTCCGCGACATCACCAACAAGATCAATACTTCGCGGGCGCAGGTGGAGCAGCTCGCTCAGCGTAACGCGGCTGTGATCGGTGAAGTGCGGCGGATCGAGTCGGCGCTGGAGCAGACCCCTCGCCTGAGCATCCGCGAGGTGTACACTGAGGCCCTCGACATCCAGCAGCGTCTGCTGACCACCCGTGCCCAGCTTGAGCGGCTCCAGGCTGAGGAGGCCCTTGCCAGGCGCACGCAGGAGGCCATCCAGAATGTGATCGAGGCCCTCTCGCAGCCCGACGAGGATGCAGAAGGCGGTGGGCGATTCAATGCCCGGGAGATGATCATGCGCGTCATTGATGCGCAGGAAGAGCAGAGCGAGCGGCTGGCGCGGCTGATGCACGATGGCCCGGCTCATTCACTCACCAACTTTATCCTTCAGGCGGAGATCGTTCAGAAGCTGTTTGAGCGCGACCCGGAGAAGGCCCGTCAGGAGCTTGCCAACCTCAAAGCGGCTGCCGGGGATGCTTTCCAGAGGGTGCGCAGCTTTATCTTCGACCTGCGCCCGATGATGTTGACCGACCTCGGCCTGGTGCCTACGCTCAAACGTTATCTGGAGGCGTTCCAGGACAAAACCGGCATCGCCACCGAGTTCCAGCTTGTGGGGCGCGAGCGCCGGATCGAACGCTACCGTGAGGTGCTCCTCTTCCGGGGGGTGCAGGCCCTCATGCAGAATGCCCGCGATCAGAGCGCGGCGAGCGCCATCAGCGTGACGCTTGACATGACAGGCGACCGCGTGCGGGCCACGGTGGAAGACAATGGCCGGGGGTTCGGCACCGGCAAGCTCAGGTTAGACGCCAAGAATAGCGAGGCGCTGGGCCTGGGCGCGCTCCAGGAGCGGGTCAACCTGGTTGGGGGTGTGATCAGGGTCGAGAGTTTTACGGGGCAGGGGGCCAAGATCGAGATCGAGATTCCGGCGGGGCCGGAAGTCGAGGCTGAGTAGAAAATAGGTGAAAGTCCCCATGTAAACCGGCCTGTTTCTGTGTGAGAATCATGCTAGTTTTATCCTGCACGATCAAGCCCAAGGAGTAATTAATCATGTTGTTCGTTCCGCGCGAAGAGGGCCAGGGCCTGGTGGAGTATGCGCTGATCCTGGTGCTGGTTGCGGTCGTGGTGATCATCATCCTCGCCCTGCTCGGCCCCGCCATCGGCAACGTATTCAGCAACATCGTCGAGAACATCTAAGCCAAGAAGCGCTCACTTCTTGGGAGCAGCCGTCGGCTGCACGTCATCACTGCAGGACCAATGGCGCGGAGCCTCAGCGAGGCTCCGCGCGGCATTTGGGGAAGATGCGCGGGCCGCCCGATCCAGCGCCTGACCGCAAAATGGGCAACATTCCCTATGGTCGATGGCCCCGTTCTCTGGCATGCTACACGAGAGGCGCGTTTGCTTGACACTCCATTCGATCTGGGTATAGTAAGAACCATCTCCGGCCCGGATCCGGTGGATAGGGGATTTGCTCCATCTGACTGCGCCTGGCACCCGTACAACTGCGCGAATGGCCGGGCGCAGTGCGCATGTGGCAGAGGCAAAGCAGGCCTGGCGGGTGCAGCCCCGCGCTGGAGAGACTTCAGACGTCCACAACGAGTTGGCGAGGAACGTGAATGGGCAAGATCAGGGTCTTGATCGCAGACGACAACGATGCCACCCGGGACGGGACGCGGCGTTTGCTGGAATATGAGGATGACATCGAGATCGCCGATTTTGCCGAGAACGGCCTTGTTGCCATCGAAAAGGTTAAAGAGCTTCGCCCGCATGTGGTGCTGATGGACATCAACATGCCGGTGATGGACGGGCTGACCGCGACCCAGCGCCTCCAGGCTGAAGCGCCCCGCACACAGATCGTCATTGTCTCCGTCCAGGACGACGCCAACTACATGCGCGAGGCCATCCGCGCCGGGGCAGTTGACTTTGTCGCCAAGCCGATCAGCGGCGATGAGCTGGCTGAGGCAATCCGCAGAGCGTACAGCAAGATACCGCCCGAAGTGCCCACCCCGGCTCAGGGGGTGGGCGCGGCCCGTGCCCCCGCCGCGCCGGGTTACGACTTCCGCACGCCATCCCAAGAGGGGCGCATTATCACCGTACTAGGCCCCAAAGGGGGCGTTGGCAAGACAACGGTCGCCGTTAACCTGGGCGTTGGCCTTTCCCGCGCTGACTCGGATAAGAGGGTCCTCATCATCGATGGCAACGTGTACTTCGGTGATGTGAGCGTATTCCTGAATACACGTGCCCAGCATAGCATTGCCGATATGGCCGTAATGGCCGAGATGCCTGAGGAGATCGATCCTCAGTCCAGCGAGACAGTCCTCGTCGCCCATGAGAGTGGCGTCAAGCTGCTGGTTGCGCCTACTTCCCCCAGCGATGGCAGCCACGTGTCCATGACGGCCCTGTCTAACATGCTGAGCTACTTCAAGAAGCACTACGACTACGTGGTAGTCGATACGGCTACCACGTTTGATGACATCCTGGCTTCCGCAATCCAGGCCTCGGACCGGCTGATTCTGGTGACGGAACCGACCATGCCTGCTCTTAAGGACGCGCGCATCATGTTCGGCGAGCTAGCGGGTGCGGACTATGACATGAACCGCGTGTTCCTGGTGCTGAACCGGATTGAGAAGACCAACCGCATCACGGCTGAGCAGATTGCCCGCTTCCTGCGGCACCCGGTTGATGTCCAGATTCCGAGCGACCCGACTGTCAACGAGGCCCTGAACCGGGGTGTCCCCCTCGTAACACTGGACTCCCGGCGAGTGCCCGCCGTGCGACCGTTGCTGGACCTGATCCAGCTTGTGCAAGCGAGCTTTGAGCCAGTGGCAACCGAAGAGCCGCTGATCAAGATGGAACAGCCGCGCAGCCGGGGCGGGCTGTTTGGCGCATTCCGAGGTTAGGTGTTTCACCAGCGGAAGCCGTTGAAGATAGGAGTGATAAGACGTGTCTAGCTTACTCAAACGGATTGAACGCGGCCAGAGTTCAGGAGGAGAGGAAAGGACTCCGTCTCCGGTTGGTGCTCCGCAGCCACGTCCGGAACTCAGCCCGGCAATGCGTCAGCGGCGCGAGCCAGTGCATGGCATGATGGGGCAGGTCAGCGGGGTGGACATTCGCGATCTGGTCCAGCGGCGGCTGCTGGAGGACCTTGGACCTGGCGAGACGTTTGACCTGGGCCGTTCAGAGGAGCTACGCACGCGCATCGACGAACTCTTCAACCAGATTCTCATGGAAGAGAACATCGTCTTGGCGCGGCACGAGCGCCGCCGTCTGCACGAGCAGATCGTGTCGGAGCTGCTCGGCTACGGGCCGATTGAGCCTCTGCTGGACGATCCTGAGATCACCGAGATCATGACCATCGGGCATAACAAGGTCTACATCGAGCGCAAGGGCCTGCTGGAAGAAGTGCCGATCCGCTTTGAGAGCGAGGATCACCTGCGCCGCATCATCGACCGGATCGTAGCGCCGCTGGGCCGCCGCATCGACGAAAGCTCTCCGCTGGTGGACGCCCGCCTACCGGATGGCTCCCGTGTGAACGCTGTCATCCCGCCGATTGCCATCGACGGCTCCGCACTGACCATCCGCAAGTTCTCTAAGATCCCGCTCACTGTGCAGGACATCATCAACTTTGGCACGACGACCGTCGAGCAGATGGAGTTTCTCCGGGCCTGTGTGATCGCCCAGTTCAACATTATCGTTTCAGGCGGCACCAGCTCCGGGAAGACCACTCTCCTAAACATCCTGTCGGGCTTTATCCCGGCGGACGAGCGCATTGTGACGATTGAGAATGCCGCCGAGCTTCAGCTCCGGCAGGAGCATGTTGTCCGGCTGGAGAGTCGCCCGCCCAACATCGAAGGCAAGGGCGAGATCACCATCCGCGATCTGGTGATCAACTCGCTGCGTATGCGCCCTGACCGTATTGTGGTCGGCGAGGTGCGTGGCGGCGAGGCGCTGGACCTGGTGCAGGCAATGAACACCGGTCATGACGGCTCGATGGGCACGCTGCACTCCAACAGCCCGCGTGACACGATTGCCCGCCTAGAAACGATGTGCCTCATGGCCGGGATGGACCTGCCGGTGCGGGCCATCCGGGAACAGATCGCCTCTGCCCTGACGCTCATCGTTCATCAGGACCGCCTGCGCGATGGCTCGCGCAAGATCACACGTGTAACGGAGCTGCAGGGCATGGAGGGTGAGGTGGTGACGATGTCGGACCTGTTTGTCTTCGAGCAGACCGGCATGGACGGGAACCGGATTGTCGGTCGCATCAAACCGACCGGCCTGCGACCCAAGAACATGGATCGCATTATTGATGCAGGTATCCAGTTGCCACCGTCGGTTTTCGGCGTCGGACGGCGCTAAGCGCAGAGCCTGCATGGTGTTGCACCGACCCGGCGGCTGAGCCGGTTGGTGTACGGAGGTGGGGACGATGGGGCTATTCGGGCGCGATAGTACAACGGAAAGGCTTGAGAAGCTTGAGAGTTTCGTTCAGGCCGAGTGGACGAGTGGGCCAGCCGATGTGGCTGCCGAGGGCGGGCGTTCGGCCCGCGAGATGGTCGCTGAGCGGCTGGACAATGTGCTGGCCAAGCGCGGGCTGGCAGGCTCGATCCGGGCGCAGTTGCGCAAGGCCGACCTCAAGCTGACCGTCACCGAGTACCTGCTGCTGCATGTCGTCCTGTCGTTCGGTCTGGGCGCACTTGGCCTGCTGGTGCGTGGGGTGGTGGCGGGCGGCCTGGGGTTCATCGGCGGCTTCTTTCTCCCCCGCATCTATGTGTCCATCCGGCAGGCCAAGCGCCTGAGGGATTTTAACAACCAGCTTTCGGATATCCTGAATCTGTGGGTGAACTCGCTGCGTGCGGGTTATAGCATCCCCCAGGCGATGGAGGCGGTCGCCCGCGAGGCGCCGCCCCCGGCCAGCATCGAGTTCAAGCGCGTTGTGGCGGAGATCTCGATTGGCATCCCTATGGAGACCGCTCTCAACAACATGCTGTCCCGTATTGCCAGCGAGGACCTGGACTTGGTGTTCACGGCGGTGAACATCCAGCGAGAAGTGGGCGGCAACCTGGCCGAGATCCTTGAGACGATCAGCGAGACGATCCGGCAGCGCGTGCGGATCAAGGGTGAGATCAGGACGCTGACAGCTTCAGGGCGCACGACGGGCACGGTGATCGGTGCGCTGCCGATAATCCTGTCCATTTTCCTGTACCTGATCAATCCCAACTACATGGGCCAGTTGTTCTTCGGCCCGGAAAAAGGAGGCGCCTTTATCCCGGGGCTGCCCATCCCATGCGGCTGGCCGATGATCGGGCTGGGGCTGGGGATGATGGCCATTGGCCTTGCGATCATCAACCGCATCGTGGACATCGAGGTCTGAGTGTTTCGCGGCGCTGAAATTGGGCGGTCGAACACTTAGCGCGGGATAGGGGTGAGTGAGGTGAAGCGATGAACGTGGCGCCCTTGATCATCCTTGGCGTGGTGGCTCTGATCGTTGCCATCATACTGGTCATCGTCGGCCTGCGCAGCAGCGAGGAGGTTGACCCGCTTGCGGAACGGCTGTCCCAGTATGGTGGCACGGCGGAGATCGAGACCAACCTCGAAGCTATCGAAATGTCGGTGCCGTTCACCGAGCGTGTGCTGATGCCTATTGCCCAGGCGCTGGCAAGGTTCACCACGCAGTTTACGCCGCAGGAAGCTCTGCAGAAGACGTACCGCCAGCTTGTGCTGGCGGGCAACCCGAACAACCTCACTCCGGCGATCTTCTGGCTGCTTCGCTTTTTTGCCATGTTCGGGTTGGGCATGCTGCTGTTCGTCCTGTTTGTTGTCACGGGCCAGAAGCCGCTGTTTGTTATCCTGGGCGGCGTTGGCGGGGCAGTGGTGGGCTTCATGCTCCCCCAGATGTGGCTCTCCAGCAAGATCAAGCGCCGTCAGGAGAGCATCGTCAAGTCCCTGCCGGACGCGCTCGATCTGATGTCGATCTGCGTGAACGCCGGGCTGGGGTTCGATCAGGCCATGTCGAAGGTCTATGAAAAGTGGGACAATGAGCTGGCCGTGGCGTTTGGGCGGGTTATCCAGGAGATTCAGCTTGGCAAGACGCGCCGTGAGGCGTTGCGGGCGATGGACGAGAGCATGGAGGTCCCGGATGTGACGACCTTCGTTGGCGCCATCATTCAGGCCGACCAGCTGGGGGTGAGTATCTCGAAGGTGCTGAACATCCAGGCTGATCAGATGCGCGTCAAGCGCCGCCAACGTGCTCAGGAGAAGGCGCAACAGGCCCCAGTTAAGATGATGGTCCCGATGGTCTTCTTTATCTTCCCGTCGATCTGGATCGTACTGCTTGGCCCGGCGGCTATCCAGGTATTCAAGACATTCTTCGGGGGCGGCGGGGGGCCGTAGCGCTGCGCATCACCGGAAGTGCCCGGAGTCGCTTACAGCGAAGCATACGGGCAACCATCCTTCTTCGCTGGTCTTTCCGTCCGAAAGGCCAGGTCATGCCATCTTATCTCCCGACTGCACAACGTCTTGCCGAGCAGGCCCGGCGGCTTTCACAAGCAGCCCTGGACCTGCTCTTTCCACCCCGGTGTGTGGCGTGCGGGCAGCCCGGGACGCTGCTGTGCGCGGACTGCCGGGCCGCCTTTGCCCATCTGGAGGGGCCTCTGTGCGCGGTATGCAGTGCGCCTATCCCTGAACCGGGCTACTGCCGGCGCTGCTTGGCCCGGCGGCCCGCCTTCGCCCGGCTTGCCAGCGCGTTTCGTTACGAGGGAGTAGTCAGGCGTGCCATCCTGGCGCTAAAATATGAGAAAAGAGCGGCGTTGGCCGTCCCGCTGGCCAGTGCCCTTGTGGAGGTTGTAGGGCGCCCCGACCCATCAGAGGAGGTGGTGTGCCCCGTCCCGATGCACCCTGACAGGGAATCCGAACGGGGTTACAATCATGCGCGCCTGCTCGCGGAGGAGCTAGCGGCCCACTGGGGGCTGCCGATCCTTCCGGCTGAGGCGTTTATCCGGCGTTGGGCCACTCCCAGCCAGGTACAGCTCGATTACGAGGCGCGGCTGGCTAACGTGCGGGGTGCGTTTGAAGCCGATCCCGGTCTGGTGCGTGGGCAGCCGATTCTTCTGGTAGACGACGTGTGCACTACAGGCGCGACGCTCAGCGCGTGTGCCGAGGAACTGCTGAGAGCTGGCGCGGGGCCGGTCAGGGCGGTTACGCTGGCACGCACGGTGTGAGAGGGTGAGTTTCAGGTAGAGAGGTTGGCGTCACCGGAGTTTTTGGGGGTGTGAGGACAAATCTGTGCAATCCGAAAGGAGTCTGTTATGGACATCGTCATTCGCGGGCGGAATGTAGACATTACACCACGTCTACAATCCTACGTCGAGCGCAAGGTGGAACGCCTTGATCGCTACATGCCCAATATCGTCGAAGTGCATGTCGATCTGGCCGAGGAGAAGGCAAACCGTTCGGGCGTCCGCCAGATAGCCCAGATTACGCTGCGGAACGCGCGGGGAAACATCCTGAGGGCCGAGGAACGCACCACAGACCTGTTCGCAGCCGTGGATGCTGTTGTGGACAAGATGTACCGCCAGATCGAGCGCTACAAGGGCAAGCGCAGACGCCGCGGTGACGCGCAGGAGGATTTCAGCGGGTACGAGACAGCGGTCGAGCTGCCCGAGGAGGATGTGATTCCCCAGGGCAAGGTCATCCGCCGCAAGACGTTCTCCGTCGTGCCAATGCACGAAGAAGAAGCCATCGAACAGATGGAGCTGCTCGGCCACGACTTCTTTGTCTTTGTCAACGCCGACTCGGGCGGTGTGAACGTCCTCTACCGGCGCCGCGACAACAACTACGGGCTGCTGGTGCCGGAGGTCGTGTAGCGGGTTTCATCTCGCTGCTGCCAGCTCAACTATATTGGATCAGACAGGGGACGGTCAAACCGTCCCCTGTGGTGTGTCCCATGTCTAGGGGAGGGCTTGCCTACCAGCCGATGAGGAACTCGGCCCAGTCGGTATGGGTGCTCAACATATGGCCGAACAGATACTCGGCTGATGGGTGCGGCTCCTGGGGCTGCCTGCGCAGCGTCATGCCCGCCTCGAGCGGCGTGCGTCCGCCCTTGCGGCGGTTGCAGGCTGGGCAGGCGGTCACGAGGTTATGCCAGGTGTGCTTCCCACCCCGGTGCCGGGGGATGACATGGTCGATGGTCAGGTTGGTCGTCTGCTTGCCGCAGTACTGGCAGGTGTAATCATCGCGCCGGAAGATCTCGCGCTTGGTCAGCTTCACGCGCGGCCGGGGGCGGTGCACCATGTATGACAGGCGGACAATCGAGGGGCGCGGAAAAGCAGACGAGGCGGTGTGGATATCGCCTCGCCCATCGCGCAGCATGACGGCTTTGCCGGTCATCATCAGCCCGACCGCCCTGCGGGTGGTGCAGACGTTCAGCGGTTCGTAGTTGGCATTCAGAACCAGTACCGGATCGTTAAGCATAGATCCTCCCGATGGGTGCCGCCACCGGCTCCTTTCTTCTTTGTACCGGCATACCGCGCGTGATTTTACCAGCAGCTCCAGCGTGGCGCAATCACCTGGTTGCGCCGCCCGATGATTGGCCTGACGGTCGCACCTCTGCCATAGACGCCCGGCCCCTGCTTCGGGCGGGGGCCGGGGCGGGCCGGCGCCTGCTCAGGGCGCCCAGCTGTACCCGTAATACGACAGAATCTCGTTAGCCGGATCGGTTGGGCCGAACGCGATAGGCTGCTCGACGAGGCGATATGCCCCCATTCCATCGGCGCGCACCGCGTGCAGGTAGAGGCGGCCATCGCCGGGTGCGGAGGTGTATACCAGCATGTCGCCTGCGGGTGACCACACCGGGAAGCCCTTGGCATCGTCTCCTTCGGTGATGGCGACCGCGCCGCTCCCGTCCAGCGCGGCAAGCGTCACCTGCCCCTCAACGATGGCAGCCAGCCGTGTCCCATCCGGCGAGACACGCCCGGCGAACGGCAGGCCACCGACAACGCTCCCATCCTGGTTGATGATCTGCGTGCCCACCACGATGCGATTATCCAGCCAGGCAGGCAGCGGCAGGCCGGTGTCAAAGGTGATGGGTTGGGTGATGTTGCGGATCGTCCCCCTGCTCACGTCCGCCAGACACACGTCGAACTGGCCGTAGGGTGTGCAGTCGGCCACGACGTTCAGCCCCCGGTCGTCCCACTCGACGGCACCCAGCCCCTGAAAGGCGCGTGTGATCTGCGTCGGCTGGCTGCCATCGGTATTGGCGACGTACAGTTCCCCGTTGAGCGTGTAGGCAATGCGCCTGAAGTCGGGGTCCCACGCTGGGAAGAAGCCTTCCAACGGCAGCCGTGTGAGATTGGCCCCGTCAAAGGCGACTTGGTAGATGCCGGTTTCCAGGCAGTCGGCGCAGTTAAAGTCGCTGGCCGCAAACAGGATGGCGTTTGTCACGGGCGCGCTGCCGGGCGGCAGGTCGATCTGCCGGGGAGCCTCGGCCTCGCGCCTGAAGCCCGGCACAGGCAGCGGCACGGGCAGCCAGGCGTGCCCCAGCCGGAAGCCGCCATCCTCGCCTGGGTTCTCCGTCAGGCGGGTTGGCTCCCCGCCCTCCGCGCCGATTGTGTAAAGGTCCAGGTTGCCGTCCGCGTCGCTGGCGGCATAGAGAATCTGCTGCCCGTCCGGGGACCAGACCGGGTTCTGGTTCCATGCCCCGTCAACCGTCAGGCGGCGCAGGTTCTGGCCATTGATGTCCATCACGTAGATCTCAGAGCCAACCTCGACCTCGCCGTCCGATTCAAAGGCAATCAGTGAGCCATCCGGTGAGACAGCGGGCATGGCGTTATACGCATCCCCGCTCTGCGTCAGAGGCGCCACGCCTGTTCCATCAGGGTTCATGATGTAGATCTCGCTGAGGCGGCCTATGGGCAGGTCCCGATTGGACATGAACACAATACGCCCGTCGGGCGTCCAGGCCGGGTACTGATCGACGGCAGGGCTGTCGGCAGTCAGGTTGGTCCCGCCCGATCCGTCGGCGTTGATCAGGCAGATGTCGTTGCCGTCGTTGCAAGTGTAGGCAATCTGTGCACCGTCTGGTGACCAGCGCGGGTGAGTACCGTCGCCAAACGTAATCGGCTGGGGATTCGCCCCGTTCAGGTCAGTGATGTAGATGCCTTTGCTCCGCATGGCCGGGCTGGCCTGAACGGACACAAACGCCAGGCGTTCCCCGTCGGGCGAGACATCAGGCCAGGCCGCGTGGGGCACTTCGTCGCCCAGGTTGAGCCGTGCCGCGAAGTAGTGGTCTGCGGAGAGGAAATGCAGGCTGATGGCCCCCTCGCGGATGGTCCCGAAGACCACCGCTGCCGTCTCTCCGGCGGGAACGGTTGCGTCAGGGAAAGTGGCGGGCGTCTCGGTGGGGCCAGCGGTGGGCGGGATCGGCGTCGGGATGGGCGGGGGCGTTGGCGACGGCGCGGCAACCGGCTGTCCGACCGGCGTGGGGGTGCTGGTTCTGACCGCCGAGCAGGCCATCCCTATAAGCGCGGCCAGACCCATCGCAGCCAGAAGCGGTCTTCTCATGGGCCTATCCTCTTTGTGCCAGCAGGATGATCAAGCGGCTGGGGAGAAGTATAGCATCGGTGGCGTCGTACAGGAAGCGCACAGGGCGGGATGCCTTACCCTAACGCCTGCCAGACGGCCGGTATGAGGCTGCACCCAGGCGCGAGTGGCGATCAGTGCTGCTCGGCGACAGGGCGTGTGCGCTCTGCGGCCAGCTGGGCGAGGATATCGAGCAGCGCGCCCTGCCAGGCGCCGTTTTCGCCCAGCGGCAGCCAGATAGCCGTGCGGCTGACGCGCACATCATGGCCCAGGTTGCGCTGCAACAGGGGCCGGTCGGCGTGCGCCAGCCCCCCCATGCGAATGCTGATCTGCTCGCCCTCACTGACTACCGCCTCGACGTTGGCCCGGAGCGCGCGCTGCTTCACGCGGAGCTGAAAGAGCAGATTGTCCACCGGCGGTGGGAGCGGGCCAAAGCGATCCTCAAGCTCGGTACGGAGATCGTGCACCGCCCCCTCGTCGGGTAGATCGGCCATGCGGCGGTAAAGCTGGATGCGCAGCCCGATATCCGGTACAAAGTCGGTCGGGATGTAGGTCGGGAGGGGCAGGTCGATGGTGACCGTCTCGCGCGGGAGTTCAGCAACCTCCTCGGCTGCCGGGGAGCCGTCGCGCTGGGCGCGCAGCCGCCGCACCGCCTGGGCGAGCATCTGCGTGTAGAGGTGGAAGCCAACCGCCGAGATGTTGCCGCTCTGGCGCACGCCCAGGATTTCACCCGCCCCTCGGATCTCCAGATCGCGCATGGCGATATTGAAGCCTGCGCCAAGTTCGGCGTGCTCGGCAATCGTGTCCAGCCGGGCGCGCGCCTCAGGCGACAGGCGGGCGGTGGGTGGGTGGAAGAAGTAGGCGAAGGCGCGGTTGGCGCTGCGCCCCACGCGCCCGCGCAGCTGGTAGAGCTGCGCCAGCCCGAACTGGTCAGCGCGGTCAACAATAAGCGTGTTGGCGTTGGGGAAGTCCAGACCGGCCTCGATGATGCTGGTCGTGACGAGCACGTCAACTTCACCCTCGGCAAAGCGCATCATCACTGCCTCAAGCTCTGCCTCGTGCATCTGGCCATGGGCAACGGCGCAGATGGCTTCTGGGACGAGGCGGGCCAGCCGCTCGCGCTCGGCGTAAATGGTCTGCACGCGGTTGTGTACATAGAACACCTGCCCGCCCCGGTCCAGCTCGCGCAGAATGGCCTGGCGGATGAGGTCGTCATCCCGCCTGCCCACGTAAGTGCGCACCGGCAGCCGCTCCTCCGGTGCCGTGTTAATCAGGCTGATGTCCCGCACACCCGTCAGGCCCATGTAGAGGGTGCGCGGGATCGGCGTGGCGGTCAGCGTCAGCACGTCCACCTCGGTGCGCATACGCTTGAGCTGCTCCTTGTGCGTCACGCCGAAGCGCTGCTCCTCGTCGATGATAAGCAGGCCTAGATTGCGGAAGGTTACATCGCTGCTCAGCAGGCGGTGTGTGCCGATCACAATGTCGATGCTGCCCCCGGCCAGCCCGGCCACGATCTCCTCCTGCTCGGCGCGGGTGCGGAAGCGCGAGAGCATCGCCACCTCGACGGGGAAGGGGGCCAGCCGCTGCCTGAACGTCTCGTAGTGCTGCTGGGCCAGGATAGTCGTCGGGACGAGCATGGCTACCTGCTTGCCGTCCATCACCGCCTTGAATGCAGCCCGCAGCGCCACCTCGGTCTTGCCGTAGCCCACGTCACCGCAGATCAGGCGATCCATCGGGCGCGGCTTTTCCATATCGGCCTTCACCTCCGCGAGCGCACGAAGCTGGTCTTCCGTCTCGACATAGGGGAAGGATGCCTCCAGTTCGTGCTGCCAGGGCGTATCCGGGCTGAAGGCGTGGCCGGATACGGTCTCGCGCGCGGCGTAAAGGTCCAGGAGGTCGCGAGCTACCTCCTCGACCGCCTCACGGGTGCGCTCTTTGGCGCGCGCCCAGTCGGCAGTGCCCAGCCGGGATAGCTCAGGCTGGGTATCGTCCGCGCCGATGTAGCGGCTGAGCCGGTCGGCCTGGTGGATCGGCACGTACAGCACGTCACCGCCGCTGAAGGACACAAGCAGGAATTCGCGGGCCGCCCCGGCCAGCGAGCGCTTTTCCAGCCCCTCAAAGCGGCCAATGCCGTACTCAGTGTGCACAACGATGTCCCCCGGCGTCAGGTCGGCGAAGAAGTCTTCGGGCGTCACGGCGCGCGGTTGCCGCCTGCGGCGCGGTTCGGGCCGCCGCCAGCCGAAGATCTCGGCGTCGGTAAAAAGGTGGGTGGTGATGCCCTCCTGAAGCTGCCAGCCCTCGGCCAGACCGCCCTGCACAAAAAGCGGCGGGCCGGGCGGAGGCGGTACATCGATGTTCCCGGCAGTTGCGGGTAACGTGCCGAGGACGTGTTCAGACCACAGTGCGGCCAGCCGCTCGGCCTGCCGCGTCACGACCAGCACCCGGTCGCGGCTGGAGCGCGTCAGGCTGCGTAGGTGGTCGAGGAAGTGCTTCAGTTCGCCTGCGAAGCGGGGGCCGGGCGCAAACCGGTCGCCCAGCGACTGCGCCCCGCCGGACTCGGCTTCCGGCGGCAGGTATCCACCTAACTCAAGCCCTCCGGCCTGCGCCAGTTCGTCGCCGATCTGCGACCACGTGATGAGCGGGAGCGGCATATCTGGCGGGATGCTGCCCGCTTCGATCCCCGCCTCGCGCAGGCTGAGAGCCTGAGCCTCTAGGTCGGCGACCGTATCAGCCAGTTCTGCCCAGTCATCAACGAGTACAAGCGCCCCTGGCGGGAGGTATTCAAGGAGGCTGACGGGCCGATCGAACATCCAGGGCAGGTAAAACTCCAGCGTGTCGAAGGTGCTCTGCTGGCGCAGCCGCTCCTCGTCGGCACGCGGGTTGAGCGGGTCTGGTCGGAGGCTGCTGTCGGGAGCCGGGAGCGCAGCAAACCAGTCCTTCAGTCTGGCCGCCGCAGCCGGGCCGTAGACGGGCAGCGCCTCGCGGGCGGGCGTCAGCGAGACGAAGGAGCACGCGTCCAGGCTGCGCTGCGTGGCCGGGTCGAAGATGCGTAACGACTCGACTTCGTCGCCCCACAGCTCAATGCGCACTGGCTGGTCGGCGGCAGCCGGGAACACGTCCAGGATACCACCCCGCCGTGAGAATGTCCCCGCCTCGGTGACAACGGTGACCGGTTCGTAGCCCATCTGGAGCAGGCTTCGCAAAAAGATGTCAGGCTGCCCACCGGGGACGGGTTGCCCCTGCTCAACCGTGAGACGGTGGCTGTGCATCAGTTCGGGCGGCAGGGTGCGCTGCATCAGCCCGCGCGCCGAGGTGACGATGACGGTGTTGGTGAAGCTATCCCGGCGTTGTCCGTCGGCCAGTTCGGCCAGCACCCGCAGCCGGGCGCGCGTGCTGCGCGGCCCCCAGGGTGCGCGCTCGTAGAACAGTGCGTTCGGCTCCGGGAAGGCCAGCACGCGCAGGCCAGGCGACCAGGCCAGGAGCTGCTCGCCCATGTTGTCGGCGCGGTCCATGCGTGCGGTGACGACGATCACGGGGCGGAACGCGCCGCCCGCCACACGGGCCAGATCGTCGGCCAGTGCCGCCGTGAGGTAGGGCCGCGCCGAGCGCATCAGCCCAAGCGACCCGCCCTGCGGCGTGCCGTTTGCGAGGTCGGCGAGCAGCGCCTGGTAGTCAGGCAGCTCGCGCAGGATGTCTAACAACCCGGATAGATTCATCGAAGATCCGTAACCCACATTCTTCCGAAAGCCTGCACTCTTGGCCCCCTTATGACTCTGGTGGCGAGGGCGGGCCGTTGTGGCGGCTCATCGCTAGCTCGATGCCGTCGCACAGCCATGTTTCGACGGCGTCAGCAGCGCGGTCAAGCGTCTCGCGGATGACCGGCTGCTCGTCCGGGCCGAAGTCTTGGAGCACATAGTCTACCGGATCCATGCGGCCCGGTGGGCGGCCAATGCCAACGCGCAGCCGGGCGAAATCCTCGCTCCCCAGCCGCTCGATGATGTCCTTCATGCCCTTATGTCCGCCCGATCCGCCCGATGGGCGCAGCCGGATCGTGCCGGTCGGCAAATCGAGATCATCGTACACAACAAGCAACTGCTCCAACGGCATTTTGTAGAACTTCACCAGCGCACCGACGGGCGTGCCGCTGTGGTTCATGTACTGCTGCGGCTTGGCGACGATCACCGGGCGTCCGGCGATGGTGCCGGTTGCGACGAACGCGCCGTTTTGCAGCCGGGTAAATGCCAGCCCGTATCGCTCCGCCAGGTGATCGACCACCTGGAAGCCGACGTTATGCCGGTTGTGCTGGTATTCTCGCCCCGGGTTGCCCAGGCCGACGATCAAGTACTTGGTAGATGGCATAGGGTATGCAGCCTATGGGTGCCCTTTGGACGCGCTGTTACGGGGATGTATCCCCTGCTTCGCGCACGTACCGGTCAAAGAAAGCGATGCTGCGCGACATAAACTGGCGGAACGTTTCACCCGCGAACGAGTGGGCGGCCCCCTCGTAGGTGTAAAAGGTCACATCCTTGCCCGCCGCTTCGAGCGCCGCTGCCAGTTCTGCCGACCATTCAAACGGCACCTGTCTGTCATCTGTGCCATGATGGATCATCACGGGCATGCTCACGCGGTTCAGGTGCTCGGTTGGCGAAGCGGCAGCGTACCAGGCAGGGTTTTCGTCAGGTGTGCCGAGGGCTGCGACCTCCTCCTGCATGGCTTCCGGGTCCCACATCAAGCGGATGTATCGCCAGCTTTCGGCGATGTCACCGCTCATCGCGGCGTACAGCACAACCGCGTCCACCTCAGCCTGAAGCACCATTGGCCACAGGCTGAGGCCACCGCCCATGCTATGCCCGATCACCCCGACCTGCCCCTTAGCCGCCTGTGGCAGTGACCCGGCCTGCGCGACCAGATTCATCACGTCCACCGCGTAGCCAATGCGGAACGGGTTCGGCCCCTCGTCTGATCCGCCGTAGCCCCGGTAATCGGGCATCAGCGCGATATAGCCATACACGGCCAACGTGTTGA
>FWPU01003986.1_pt1 | contig 35506 bp, 31 predicted proteins | sample 2228361 | NCBI WGS metagenome assembly FWPU01 (sample SAMEA103939777, study PRJEB20133) | metagenome
TCCGCAAATGCAACCTCTGAAGTGGCTTAGAAGGATTCCGTCCAAGATGCTAAAATGAGAGACAAAGACGGATTCCGTATAAACAATAGTTAGCCGAATAACCAGAAGTTGGAGGATCTTATGAGCATGAAATCTCACGAAGAAGACATCCGGAGTCTGATCCGCTCTTGGGAATGCGCCATTCAGAACGGCGACATGGATGGCATTCTCGCCCATCATTCAGAATCCATGCTGATGTTCGACGTCCCGGCGCCGCTGCAATCGGTGGGTATCGACGACTACCGAAAAACGTGGGAACTCTTCTTTCGCTACGGCACACCGAGCCAGGAGGTGTTCGTCATCGAAGACCTGCGTATCACCGCAAGTGAAGAGGTAGCCTTTGCCACCGGGCTATTGCGCATTGGGGGCTCTTCGGAGCCGGTGTGTCGTTTGACGGTGGGTTTGACCAAGCGCAACGGCCAATGGCAGATCGTGCACGAGCATCACTCAGCTCCCCACAAACTCAATTCGTGAGGACAACCGATGAAAACGATTACCGTATGCTTGGGATTCAACAAGAACCTCGAAGAGGCCGTTGCCACTTACATTGAGCTCTTCGGCGCTGTGTTTGGGAACTCGAAGATTCTGGGACGAAGTTACTTCGGCGAACAGGAAATCACAGCGCTCCGGCAGGTGCCAGAGATGTCCGAAGAAATCATGCCTGGTCTGGCTGGTGACGTGAAAACGATCCGCTTTACTCTCAATGGAGAAGAGATCGTGGCCTTCAACGGCGGGGCTTACTTCGGCAAATTTCACGAAAGCGTGTCGCTCTATGTCTCGTGCGAGACCCAGGAGCAGATTGACAGGCTATGGGGCGTTCTTTCCGACGGTGGGGAGGAGCAGCCCTGTGGCTGGGTTAAGGACCGCTTTGGGGTATCGTGGCAAATCGTGCCGTCTTTTGTCTGGAAGATCGACGAAGGCCCGGACCGGGAGAAAGCGGAGCGGATGAACATCGCCCTGTTTCAGATGAAAAAAATCGACATCGCCGCGTTGAGAGCGGCGATGGAAGAGCGGTGAATTGAAACTGTCGGCTAACAACAGCATGCAGCGGACGGCGCTACGCGCCGCCGCTGATGCGGGGCGTTAGGCCGCCCGGTGTTGAGCAGTGCAGCGCGCAGATAGTTTGGCGAAATTGCCTTTCCCAATAAGACAGCCTCTTGGAGTTCAGCGCGGGAGCAGCCCGAATCAAACAACAGCGACACCCGATGACAGGAGGTGATACTAATGAGAAAATGGCTCTGGAACATCTGCGTAGTGGCCTTGTTGAGTTTGATGGTGGCGACACCGGCTCTGGCGTGGACGGTAACCCAAACCAAGACAAAGACGCTTCCCATCGCCGGTGAAGTGACGTTTACTTCGGCCTTTAGGGCTACCGACGGCGAGACCATCACCATCACCATCTGGCCGGTCAACTCGTCCGTGACAATCAGCGATGTGCAGTTGGTCAAAATCACCCCCAAGCCCGAACAGGGGTGTGCTGGTTGCAGTATCGCGGTTTCGGGAACCGGCGACCACGATGTGAACGTGACTTTGCACAACACACGGCCCGGCAAGAGCACCTTCCACTTGTGGCTTTACCTGTCTACTGGGGAGCACGTGGGAGTGAATGTCCAATTTGGCCGTTAAACAAAGGGCTGCTCCCGGCCAACTCATTTTTCCCCGTCCGCGAACACGGGCGGGGAGCGTCGCTAGCCTTAGCCGTGTCGCGTTATTTCGTGGGCAAGCATCGCTTTCACGGCGAAAGGCGGCCTAACAACGGGTTGCAGCCGACACGCTCCGCGGCGCTCCGCGTGCGGCTGAACCGCAGCCCATTGGGCCCCATCCTGGCTTCAGCGCTTCATCCGCTCAAACTCGCGCTCCATCCGCGCCCGCTGTTCCCTGGCGGCGCGCTCCGCCTCGTGCTGCGCCTCCTCAAAGCGCAGACGAATCTGCTCGCGCAAGTCCTCGCCCGGCATGGGCGTATACAGCAGCGCAAGCACAGCGCCGACAGCCGCGCCGCTGAGAAGCCCCGCCAGGAAGTTCAATGCCCTGCCCATAGAGACACCTCCTTCCCTGCCGACGATTATACTCGCCTAGGGAATATAGCGTTTCCTTCCATCAGCGCAAGCAAGGGATACCCTCCACTCTGGCCGGGGCCAGAGTAGTCATCAGGCTGGCAATACGTATAATTGTTCACATCCCTGAAGTCTGAAGAAGTCAAGATTGAGAGTGGATGAGCTTATAAAGGCAAAACGAGCAGACATCCTGCGCATCGCCGCCAGGCATGCTGCCCGAAATGTGCGCATCTTCGGCTCAGCGGCGCGAGGTGAGGCCGGGGCGGAGAGCGATAGAGACTTCCTGGTGGAGATGGAACCAGGCCGGAGTCTCTTGGATTATGTCGCCCTGTGGCAAGACCTTGAGGAGTTGCTTGGTTGTAAAGTGGATGTGCTTACAGATGGAGGCATTAGCCCTTATCTGCAAGAGCGGATTTATGCAGAGGCGGTGCCGCTATGAAGGACGATCGCGTTTACCCTCTGCATATCCGTGATGCCATCCAGAATATCATGAACTACACCGTCGAGGGCAAAGACGCCTTCTTCGCAGATCGTAAGACCCAGGACAGAGTATGTTATCCTGGCAAGGCCTCATTTCACTCCTGATGGTGACAACGCTCACGCTGTCGGCCTGCGTCACGCCGGAGCCGACGCCGCCACCTGCCACGGCGACCGCCGTAGCAACGGCCACGCCTGCGCCCCCGGCAGCGACGGCAACCCTGCCGCCCGACCCGATCCTGCCGACACGCACGCCTGGCGGCGCGGGCCTGCCTGAAATTGAGGCCTTTCCCCTGCCCGCTGACCTGTATTTCATCGCCCCGGACGCGAACGGCGAGCCGCGCGTCTGGCGCCTGCCTTACACAGGCGGACAACCCGCTGAGATCACCCCGCCCGGCCAGCCGATCAGCGACTTCGCCGTCGCGCCCGACCGCCGCACCCTGGCCTATCGTACCGGTGGGGTCGTGATCATTGCGCACCCCAATGGTGGCCTCCTGCTGGATGATCAGGCGCTGATGCCTGCCGGGGGCGCGCCGACCGACTCCATCGCCTGGTCCCCCGATGGCATGAAGCTGGCCTACAGCATTGGCCCGAAGCTGCGCATCCATATCGCCGGAAAGGAGATGGACGGCATCATACAGCCGGTTGAGGTCGGCGTTGCACTGGAAGACGCCCAGATCGGCTGGCTGGGCTGGTCCCCCGATAGCCGCTGGCTGGCCGCGCTGGCGACCACACCCGCCAGCGGCGCCAGACCGCAGCTTGTCCTGGTGGATACACAGGCGGAGAACCCCACACCGATCCTGCTCCAGCAGTATTACGATTATCTCTGGCTAGGCGACAGTACACTCTGGGGGACGAAGGCCGAGCGCGAGCGCGAACGCTTCGCCCCCGGTCCCAACCCCCAGCCGCTGCCGCTGCAAAACCAGCCGCTCATCGGCCTGGCCAGCCCGCGCGACGATGGGCGCGTGGCCTTTATGGACTTCGGCCTGGCGCCTGCCGATGAGTTCGGCATCCTCTCCTCTATGAACCCGGATGGCAGTGACCTCAAGGTGGAGGGTGAGCGCGCTATCCTCCTCACAGGAACGGTCTTCGCGCCTGGGGGACGGCGGTTGCTGGTGCGCGTCCCCAACCAGGGTCTGCACATCACCGATGCCCAAAGCGGCGCCAACGCGCCTATCCCCGGCGCCGAGAAAGCCACACTGGCCCGCTTTGCGCCGCCGCCCCTGCCCCAGGTGCGCGATGCCTCCGGCCTGAGCCTGCCCGCCGATGTGTACTTCCTGGCGGGCGACGAGAACGGCCCGGCCCAGGTCTGGCGCCTGCCCAAAGACGGCGGCCCGCCCATGCAACTGACCCAGGAGCCGGGCGGCATCGTGGACTTTGCCGTCTCCCCGGATGGGACACAGATCGCCTACACCGCCGGTAATGAGCTGGTCGTGGCCAACGTGAGTGCTGGGGGACGCAAGGTGCTGGCCCGGCTCTCCACCCAGGACCCCTATCGCCCCCTCGCCGCTCACCCGGCCTGGTCGCCGGACGGGACACAGATCGCTTATGTCCAGGATGGGCTGTGGCTGATCCCGGCGGCGGGCGGTGAGCCACGCCAGCTTGTCGCCGACAGGCGCCCGGCACAGCAGGTGAATACCGTCCTCTATCTGCGGCCTGCCTGGTCGCCCGATGGCAGGTGGCTGCTGGCCTGGGAACAGCATTGGGAGGGCAACGCCTGGGCCCTTGTGCCGCTGGCTGGCGGCGAACCCATCACCATCCCGGATAGCGGCGTGCCGGAGGCCCGCTGGACGCCCGATAGCCGCATCCTCCTGGCCTCGCCTGGCGGAGCTTACACCAGGGCGGGGCTGGCCCTGGTGACGCCGGGCAACCCACCGCAGGTGACGCGCTTGCTGGGAGAGCCATGGTTGGTTCAGACAGCGCACTTGCGTGAGGATGGCCGGGTCTATTTCCTCCGCTCCCCAGGCTTGAACCTGTTCATCTCTGCCTTCCGCCTGTACTCGGTCAACCCCGATGGCAGCGACGCCCAGCCCGCCAGCGACCGCACCTTCATCCTCTCCCCGCCGCTGGCCTGGTCCCCCGATGGCCGCATCATCGCCTCTATAGACCCAGCCACGTGCTGCCCGGCCAGGGGCGCACTCACCCTGACCACCCTGGAGACCGGACAGCAGGTGCAGTTAGCCGGGCCGGGGAACGTGATGCTAGCGGTGTGGGGGAAGTAGTCTGCTAGCGACCGCACAAAAAGCTGAATGCTGACCGCTGACAGCTAATCTGCTACCTATCCGCTGACGGCCCTCTCGTAAAACCGATACGTCTTGTACACCCGCGCCCCCATACTGCGCAGGCCCCGGTTCATCATCAGGTTGTTCTCCAGGATCCAGGACATCTCCGCCCAGGTATAGCCCTTGGGATAGGCGGCCTGGGCGGTGTGGTAATAGAAGAGCGCATCAATACCCTGCCCCCGATACTTTTCAATGATCCCCAGGGCGAAGACGCGCAGGGAGGTAATATGCCGCCGATGCCAGAGGAACCGCCCCAGGGTCAGCGGGACACTCCATGGCTGTGGGCCGGGCCGCGCCCGCAGCAGAGGCTCATTCAGGTTCGGCAGACTGAGGGAGACGCCCACCGGCTCATCCCCCACTTCAGCGATAAAGACGATGTCCGGGTCCACCAGCGGCTTGAGGTTGCGGGCCAGCCGGTCAATCTCGGCATCGGTCATGGGCACAAAGCCCCAGTTGCGCTCCCAGGCCCGGTTGTACACATACTTAAAGCGCTCCACTTCATTAAAGAAATCGCGCATATTCACCGGCCGCACCTTGACATTCGTGCGCTCTTGCAGCATGTTCACGATGCGCAACAGCTTCGGCGGCAACTCCTCCACCCGCCGCCCCAGCACGCTAGTATCAATGTAATAGGCATATAAGTCCATAGCCTTGGTGAAGCCCGCGCCCTCAAGGAAGTCCATATAATAACGCGGGTTATACGTCATCAGGACCATCGGCGGCGACCCGAAGCCATCCACCAGCAGGCCGCACTCGTCGTTGGTGGAGAATTGGGCCGGGCCACGCAGCGCCGTGCACCCCCGTTCACGCGCCCAATTCAGCGCCGTCTCCAACAGCGCCTCGGCGGCCTCGCGGTCGGGCAGGACCTCAAAGAAGCCAAAGAAGGCGATGTTCTCGTTATGGAAGGCGTTATGGGCGTGATTGACAAAAGCGGCGATCGTGCCGACCGGCTCATTGTCGCGCCAGGCGATGAAATAATCGGCCTCGGCGTGCTCAAAGAAGGGGTTCCTGGCCGGGTCAATAAAGTCACGGCGCTCCGTGATGATCGGCGGCACCCAATTGGGATCATCGCGGTAGACCTTCCAGGGGAATTGCAGGAAGGTCAGGCGTTCGCGTGGTGTCACGGCAGGCAACACACGCAGCCTCCCGCTGAACTCTCTGGAGTATGCCCGCACCGGACGGCGCAGGCGCATACGTAATCCTTTAACGGTCATCGCACCTCCTTAGGCTTACATACGATTGATTACTGGCCACTGACCGTTGGCGGCAGCTCGCCGCGAGGGACGGCCTCACGCGGGCCGGGCGGCAGGCGCGGGCGCGAGGCGTCGCGCTTGAACAATGCCGCCAGCGCCCCGGCGGCCTCCTGGTTGCGCGCCAGCGCCAGGACATTATCCCCGGCATGCAGGACATCCGCCGGATGGGGGAACTTGGTGATCGCGCCGCGCCGGATCGCCGTTAGCAGCACCTCCTCAGGCAGCGCCAGATCGCGCACGCTGATCCCATCCGCCGGGCAGCCCGGCTCCACCAGGAACTCATAAAAATCGGCGCCGGCGAGCTGGCCCAGGCGCACGTGATCAGCGCGTTGCTGCATCTCCTGCCGCCGTAGCACACCGCGCTTATAGGCCTTCAGCGCGTCCTCACGCCGGATCGTCCCCAGCAGGCGGCCCGGCTCTCGCCGCGACACAACCGGCAGCATGCCCACATCGCGCACCGCCAGCCGGCGCAGCGCCGTGCCCACCGATTCGTCCGGGTAGGCCACCAGCAAATCGCGGGTGGAGATGTTCCCCACCCGAAGCTTCTCCCAGCCCGGCGTGCTCCTGGCCCGCTCCAGGTCCTGCAGGCTGACCACCCCCACCAGCGCATCGCTGCGGTCCAGCACAGGGAAGCTGTGCTCATGGGTTTCGTAAAACGCCTGCTCCAGCGCCAGAAGATCCAGTTCATCGCGGACGATGTAAGGCTCCTGCACCATCGCTTCCGACACAGGCAGCCCGGCGAGCACATCGGCGTCTTGCCCGCGCACCAGCCGGATACCCCGCCGCAACAGCGTCAACGTGTACACCGAGGGCTCCTGCCAGCGTGCGGCGATGAGCGTGCTCACCACCGTCGCAAGCACAAGCGGCACCAGGATGGCGGGCTCCCGCGTCAACTCCAGCAGGAGCAGAACCGCCGTGATCGGCGCACGCAACGCCGCTGCAAACACGGCCCCCATGCCCAGCAGCGCGAACGTGGCCACCGGCGTGGTCACAGCGGGGAAGAACACCTGCACCAGTTGGCTGAAGAGTGCGCCGGTCAGCGCCCCCAGGACCAGCGTCGGCGCGATGACGCCCCCCTGTCCGCCCGAACCCAGCGTGATGGCTGTCGCCAGCGGTTTGACCAGGAGCAGAACGAAGATCACCCCCGGCGCGAGGGAGGCCCCCTGTAACACATCTTCAATAAGCGGGTAGCCGATGCCGAAAATGCCGGTCTCCTCGGGACGCAGACGGAAACCGAGGGCCACGACAACGCCAAGCATCCCCACGATCAACCCGCCCCCAGCCGCCTTGATCGGCAAGGGGATGCCCCAGCCGCGTATCCGGTCGCCGATCCAATACAGCGCCCGAATGAAGAGCGCGGCCACCAACGCCGCCAATGCCCCCAGGAACAGGGACAGGAGCACCTCGGCTGCGCCCCCCGGCGGATAGGCCGGGACGGCGAAAGCGGGCTGTGGCCCGGCCAGCGCCTGCATGAGCACGGCTGAGACAATCGCCGAGAGCGCAACTATACCGGTGGTCGCTGCCGTGACCTGGCCTAAGATGATCTCCAGGGCAAAGAACACGGCGGCAAACGGCGCGTTGAACGCAGCGGCCAGGCCCGCCGCCGCACCACAGGCGACCAGCGTTTTGATGCGCTCATCCGAGAGCCGCATCGCCTGGCCCAGACTGGAGCCCACATGCCCGCCGAGCTGGATGCTGGGGTCCTCCGGGCCGGCAGAACCACCGGAGCCGATTGTGATGGTAGCGCACAGGACGCGCACCACCGCCCGGCGCAGGCTCAGCCGCCCGCCGCGCAAGGCTACCGCCTCCATCATGGAGGCGATGCCGGGGCCCATGCCCCGCTCGTTCGGCAAGAAGCCCGCCAGGATGATCCCCACGATCAGCCCACCCAGGCCGGGCAGGAGCACAGCGCCAAGCTGGCGCAGGAAGGGCGAGAGCACCCCCTGGACGTCGGTAAAAAAGAAACCGAAGTAAAGGTCCACCAGACGGCGGAAGAGGAATGCGCCCAGGGCGCCGAGTACAGCCACGGCGAGCGCCGCGCCGATCATGACCACCTCCTCAGGCGGCTGGGTGCGGTCAAGCCAGGCCGCCAGGCGGGTGGGGGCCTGGCGCAATGGGGGGCGGGGAGATGACGGTGTCATATGGCGACCTGTTTCGCGCTTTCGTCCTTCTCGCTTCGGAATCCTTCCGCCGGCCTGTTCATCTCCCCTATTGTACTCACAGATGTTTAAAAACAGAAACCCCGGTGGGGGACCAGGGTTTCTCTGTCTGCGTTATTGAATTGGGGCTTATTTGTTGCTCGGGTCGCCGTCGCCGGTTCCCAGGCTCACAACCTGAACTGCCTGTGGGCCCTTGGGTGTATCCTCAATATAGAACTCCACCCGCTGTCCTTCGTCCAGGTTGCGGTACCCCTCGCCTACGATGGCCGAGTAATGGACGAAGACGTCCTTGTCGCCGCCGTCGGGCTGGATAAAGCCATAGCCCTTCACGCGGCTGAACCACTTGACAGTACCGGTAGCGCGATTGCTTGCCATAATACGGGTTCCTCCTTCACTCTGTTCGTTCTCGCAGCCCGGCCGGTCGTTCCGGCAACGAGCGAGCTCCCTTACGAAAAAACCGCCGGGCGGTCTTGCTGCCCCGGCGGTCTTGCCCAGGCATCACCGTACCACAAGATTTACGGTCTTACACATCCTGACGAACAGTTCGCCATAGCTTACCACAGAAATCCTAAGTTGTCAACTGGCTGTCTGACTGCTCCCCCCTTCACCAAATTTGGAACAGTCACGGTGCTGTGCGGGGCGGCTGCATTCCATATCTGGGGCGAGTTTGTCACCCTGAGCGCAGCGATGGGTCTCTGAGGTGCGAACTAGAGATTCTTCGCTTCCCCTTCGCTTCGCTCAGGGCTTCGGCTCAGGGCTTCGGCTCAGGGTCAGGGCTTTGGCTCAGAATGACAGTCTGAAGGCGGCTGCCCCCACTGTGGAATGCACCCTGCTGGGCTGTCCCCATTGCGCCTGGCCCGATTTGCTATATAATGCCCCTATTGAGAGCCTCGATTAGCGCTTCTCTCACCTGTGCTCCCTGTTGAGCCGCCTGCCATCTGGCTGGGATAAGGGCAGAAGCCTGCCCACCACCGAGGAGAAATGCGCTGTGCTCAGAGGCTCTGGTACGTTCCATGCACCCTATACAGAGCAGAAGCTCGTGTGCCGCTCTGTGTTCCAACGCCAAAGGAGGGGCAAGGCATGACGGCCATCCATATTGAACACCGGCGCCACATTCAGCAGCCGTCCCACGTGATGGGATTAGAGGAGGGCTTGCAGACGACGCTCCACACGCTCATCCGCGCCCTCACTTCCCTTGAAGAAGAAGTCTCCAGTGCGCAGGCCCTGGTGCAGCAACTGACTACCAGCCTGGATGACCTCCGCCAGCAGGTGCTGGCCCTCTCCAGGGCCTCACCCGCGCCGCTGGCCTTGGCGGCGTCCCCTGCCGGGCGAGCGGAACTGAACCTCTACTGCTTTGGCCCGTTTGAGGTCTATTACGAGGGCACGCGTATTCCGCAACGACGCTGCGGCAAAGTGTCGTTGATCCTGAAGTATTTGGCCGCCCGACCCAGGCAGCCTACATCGCGCGATGTGTTGCTGGAGATCCTCTGGCCGGGCGCAGCGCCCGGCCTCGCCAACAACCGCCTCAAGGTCGCCATGCACCATCTACGCCGGATGTTCGTGCTCGCCGTTCCCCGGCGGGACGAACCTGTGATCCTGTGCCAGGGCGGTCACTACTTCTTCAGCCCCCAGGTCCAGCTCTGGACTGACGTGGAAGCTTTCAGGGAAAACTGGCAGGCCGGCCTCCGCCTGGAGCGCAGCGGCTCCCTGGCCGGAGCGGTCCCCTTTTATCAGCAGGCCATCAGACTCTATCGCGGCGATTTCCTGGAAGAGGACCTGTTTGAAGAATGGACCCTGGCCCTGCGCGAGGAATTGAAGGACACCTACCTGACGGCCCTGGATAAGCTCAGCCACTATTGGTTCCAGGTTGGCCAGTTGGAGCGTGCCGTGGAAGGCTGGAAGAGGATCGTGGCAACGGACGCCTGGCGCGAGGACGCCTATCGCCACCTGATGGTATGCTATTCCCGCTCCGGGCAAATCGGACTCGCCCTTCACTGGTACAACCTGTGCGTCCAGGTGCTGCACGACCAACTTGACCTCCCACCGGCGGCGGAGACGGTGGCGCTCTACGAGCGTATCCGCGCCGGCGAGCGCGTGAACACACTGGTGGAGTGACTGGCCCGATCACCTTGCGTCTCCCCGGCACCAGGCTAACCACCGCTTAACTGCCATTTAACCGGCCTGGGTTATATTGTTTCAAGCCCTGCGGATCATCTGTTGGGCACTTTAATATCGTCTGGCTGTTGAGGGCTGGCAACTGAAGACCAGGCGGCCTTTCCCCCGAGGGGAGCGGTGGGATATTACAACTCGTTTATCATTCGCATCTGGTCGGACGAACAGGGAAGGCTGCGAGGTCGCATTGAACATGTCGCCAGCCAGGATTACCTGATCTTTTCCGATCTGCAGAAGATCGTCAAGTTTGTCCGGAATCACCTGAGTGTTCCGCCCTATTATCTACCGGATGCGCCAGAGGAGACACCGGACGAACTGGGGGGAGTGGGGCCATGACACTCAGTCCACACCGCCCGCTTGATCACATATTGGCCTGCCTGGCACGGCTAGACCTCCTTCTCCGCCGCGAAGTTCTCCGTTTGCGCCTGCAACCTAACCGCCCGGCTGACGAGGGCTTCCAGGGCCTGTACATCTCCGACCAGGAGGTGGAGGCGCTCCTGGACGGCTCCCTCTCCAGCGCCGCGATTCTGACCGGCCCGCTGCCTGCGGGCAGCGGGTTTGAAGCCCTGGACACCGCCATTGCAGCTATAGACGTCCGCATCCAGGCCATTGAGACCGAGGCGCGGGCACAGGGCCAGGTCCTGCCCCTGGAGCGGCTAAGCGCCCTGTTTGCCCTGTCCGGGCTGGAACGCGCCATCCTGATCATTTGCCTGGCCGCCGAACTGGACCTCAAATATGAGCGGCTGTATGCCTACCTCCAGGACGATGTGACCAAGAAACGGCCCACTGTAGACCTGGTCATGCGGCTGCTCTGCTCTACCCTTGAGGAGCGGCTGCTGGCCTATCGCGCTTTTGAACCGGACGCTCCCCTGGTCCACTGGGAGCTGATCACGCCGCACGACGACCCCGGCGCGCGACGGCCTGTATTGCTGGCGCGTTACCTCAAGCTGGACGAGCGTATCGCCAGCGAACTATTGGGCAGCCCCAAGATGGACATGCGCCTGGCGTCGCTCGTCCCCGCAGCGGAAACGGAGCGCACCGTCCCCCTCCCGCCCGACACCTGCGACCGGCTATCCGCGTGGGCACAGGCCTGGGAGCAGCAATGGGCGGAGCGCCCGCCGGTCATTCTGTTCCATGGCCGTTACGGCACCGGCAAGCAGGCGGCGGCACGCTTCCTGGCCGGTGCGCTACAGCGCCCCTTGCTCCTGCTGAGCGCGGTAGACCTGGCGGCGGGCGAGGCTTTGTCAGGCGCGGCCCAGCCCCTGGCGCTGACCCAGGTGTTGAAGCTGGCCGAGCGCGAGGCGCTGTTGACTGGCGCGCTGCTGTGCTGGGCCGATGCCGATGCGTTCCTCCAGCCTGTGCCGGGCGCGGAGGCCATCTATCGGACCTTCGTCCAGGCGCTGGCGCGTGGCCGCGTGCCCGTCATGCTCCTGGCCGAGAAAGCCTGGGAGCCGGGGCACGATCTATTGCAGCGCCCCTTTATGCGCCTGGAACTGCCTGAACCGACGTATGCCCGGCGACGGGCGCTGTGGGCTGCCAGCCTGAATGGCGCGGGACCGGGCCTGAGTGAGGCGGAGATCACCGCGCTCGCTGGCCGCTTCCGCCTGACCGCCGGCCAGATTCAAGACGCGCTGGCCCGCGCCCGCACGCTCGCCTGGGCCCGCGACCCGCAGAACGGCCACATATCTGCCGCTGATATTGACGCCGCCTGTCGCGGCCAGGCCCAGCATCGCCTGGGCGCGCTCGCTCGCAAGCTCAACCCGCGCTACACCTGGGATGACATCGTGCTGCCCCGCCAGCAACTCTCCACGCTGCGCCTGATCGCCACCACGGTGCGCCACCGGCCCATTGTGTATGGCGATTGGGGCTTTGACCGCAAGCTCTCGCTGGGCAAAGGGTTGATCGCCCTGTTCTCCGGCCCCTCTGGGACGGGCAAGACGATGGCGGCGGAGATCATTGCGAACGACCTGGGCCTGGACCTGTACAAGATTGACCTGTCGGCGGTGGTGAGCAAGTACATCGGCGAGACCGAGAAAAATCTGGAGCGCATCTTCAACGAGGCTCAGGACAGCGACGCCATCCTCTTCTTTGATGAAGCCGACGCCCTGTTCGGCAAGCGTTCCGAGGTCAAGGACGCCCACGACCGCTATGCCAACATTGAGGTCGCCTACCTGCTCCAGCGCACCGAGGAGTACAACGGGCTGGTCATCCTGGCAAGCAACATCAAGAAGAACATGGACGAAGCCTTTATCCGCCGTCTGCATTTCACGGTGGACTTTCCCTTCCCGGAGGAGGCCGAGCGGCTGGAGATCTGGCGGCGCACTTTCCCGCCTGAGGCCCCCAGGACCGATGACATTGATCTGGGTTTCCTGGCACGCAAGTTCAAGATGAGCGGCGGCAACATCCGCAATGTCATCCTCACGGCGGCGTTCCTGGCCGCTGAGGAGCGCGCGCCGATCGCCATGCGCCACCTGATTCGCGGCGCGGGCTATGAGCTACAGAAGATGGGCAAGCTGGTGGTGGAGAGCGACTTTGAGCAGTACTTTGAAATGGTGAGGACGTAACGATGGACCCCGGCCCAAACACCAACCGGCACAGCGCTCCGATTGAGCTGATGTTGCCGGAGATGCGCGAAGAGTTTGAGCGCGGCCTGCGCTTCACGCATGTCATGCTGGATGTGAACCAGCGCCAGGGCCGGGCCTCGGTGGCGATGGTCCAGGCACTGGCGAACGTGCTCCTCCAGAAGGGGCTGATCCAGGAGGAAGAGTTGAAAGCGGCGCTGGCCGAAGCGGAGAGGGAAGCCGCTGAGGCCCGGCAGCCCCGCGTGCGGCTGAGTGACATGGGCGACAAGTACGCCGAGGGGGAGGCGGTGGAGATTGACTGCGCCAGCCTGATCCACCTGTGCCAGGCCCGTTGCTGCACCTTCAAGTTCTACCTGACGAAGCAGGATTTGGATGAGGGTGTCGCCAAATGGGACTACGGCAATCCATATTGGATCCGGCAGGGCGAGGACGGCTACTGCGTGCATTGGGATCGGGGCAGTGGGGGCTGCACGATTCACGCCCAGCGCCCGCACATCTGCCGCAAGTACGACTGTCGCAACGACAAGCGCGTGTGGCTTGATTTTGAGAAACGCATCCCCGCCCCCATGCCGGAGCTTTCAGGCGATGCGCCCGTCGCCATGCTTGAGCTGGCGGTGCGGGAGTGGCTGCAACAGCAGACGGAAGATGGAAGACGAGGAACCGAAGATGAGTGACGACGCGTCTCCACCCTCCGTCCTTCATCCTCCGTCCTCCATTGACGCGGAGCACCAGGAGGTTGAGCGTGGGCTGCAATTCACGCACCTCATGATGATGGTGACGCAGAACCAGGGCCTGGAGAACATCGCCTATCTTAAGGCGTTGGCCGAAGTGCTTATCCAGAAGGGGGTGGTGACCGAGGAGGAGCTTGCCGGGCCGCTGGAGCAGGCGCGCCAGGAGGTCGCTGAACTGCCCATTCCGCGCGTGCGTCTGGGCGAGATGGGCGACAAATATGCCGAGGGGGAGGCGGTGGAGATTGACTGCGCCAGCCTGATCCACCTGTGCCAGGCCCGCTGCTGCACCTTCAAGTTCTACCTGACGAAGCAAGATTTGGATGAGGGTGTGGCCAAATGGGACTACGGCAACCCTTACTGGATCCGCCAGGGTGAGGACGGCTACTGCGTGCACTGGGATCGGGGCAGTGGGGGCTGCACCATTCACGCCCAGCGCCCACACGTGTGTCGCAAGTACGACTGCCGCAGCGACAAGCGCGTGTGGCTTGATTTTGAGAAACGCATCCCCGCCCCCATGCCGGAATTGCAAGGCAGGCCGCCTGTGGCGAACGCGAAGATCATCAGGCGGGTGAGGGAAGAGGCGGTAGGGAATCGTGTTCATCTGATGACGAATGATGTAAGGCAGGAGACGAGCGACGAGCGTCCTGTCATGGAAGGAGGAACAGATGGCTGATGAATTTGCTCACGCACATATCAGCCGGGATCGCAAGGGATTGTTCCATCAAGAAGTGACGGAAGTCCAGGAAACGCCCGGCGAGATCCAGATCAATGCCGTGCCTGAACTCTTGAGCAATCCGCTCCGGGCGCCGGAGGTCATCAGCGCCCACAGCGCCGACATTGACGCCGTGAGCACTGCTGCCCGCACGATTGGCCGGGTGGTGGACCTGAGCCAGCAAGACCCGAACCGCATCCGCTGGGGCTTCTACATCAACGCCTCACGCGCACCAGGTGGGGGCCTCGGCGTGACAGCAGGCGCGGGCGTGCTTTTCTAGCGCCAGCCTGTCAGCCCACGCCCCTTTGGCGCCAGGCGCCGGATCGCCTGGGCGAAGTATGAACAAATGGGAATGTGTTGTGAACATTGAGCAGGGTAGAGATGAAAGATCAAGCCCTGGATAAAACGCAACCTCCTGCAAGCAGCGAGGCAGGTTTGATCCTGGAACAGAATCAACGCCTGTCCCGTTCCCTGCTGTGGCAATTCCAGCGGACCTTCTTTGACCAGCAGGGGGTGGAGGCCTGGCGCCAGGGCATGGTGCCTTTCTACGTGACCAGCAACCCGTTTATCGCCCAGGCATATGCCAGGGTGGTATTCGGCTTCCTCCGCGATTGCTACGCTGCCAGGGATGGGGCCACCGGTTTTGCCCCGCTCGATCTCAGCCAGCCGATCTACATCGTGGAACTCGGCGCCGGGTCGGGCCGCTTCGGCGCCTATTTTCTGAAGCGATTGCTGGACCTCATGAAGCACCCCATTTTGAACGATGTGCATGTGCAGTACATCATGACCGACTTCACGGAGCGGAACATCGCCTACTGGCAGGCGCACCCCGCTCTTCAGCCGCTGCTTGAGGCCGGTCAGCTTGACTTCGCCCGCTTTGACGTGGGCAACGACCAGGAGCTTGTGCTTCGGCATTCTGGCGCCGTTCTTTCGCCGGGGAGCGTGAAGAACCCGATGGTGGTGATCGCCAACTATTGCTTTGACAGCCTCCCTCAGGACGTGTTCTATATCGCTGATGGCCAGCTCTATGAGAGCCTGATCACGCTGCATTCCCCCCAGCCTGTCCCCGATCAGATGGACCAACAATTCCTGGCGGGTCTGGAGATCACCCATGAGCATGTGCCCACAACGGCGGATTATTACGACGATCCCGACCTGAACCACATCCTGAAAGCTTACCAGGAGCGGCTGCCCAATACCTTCCTGCTGTTTCCATATGCTGCCTTCCAGTGCCTGGGTACCTTCGCGCGCCTGTCCGCGGGCAGGCTGTTGCTGCTCTCAGGCGATAAGGGGTACATCCGAGAGGAGGACCTTATCAGCCGGGAACCGCCGGCGATCGCTATTCACGGCAGTTTCTCCATGATGGTGAACATCCACGCCCTGGGGCAATTCATCCTCCAGCAAGGGGGCCAGGTCCTCTCCACGCCTCACCGCCACGCCAGCCTGGGTATCTGCGCCTTTTTGCTGGGCCAGCCCCCCAGCGGTTACGCGGAGACGCGCCTGGCCTATGCCGAAGCCATTGAAAACGGCGGCCCGGATGACTTCTATATGTTGAGAGAAGGCATTCGCAAGCACTACAACGGCTTTACCCTGGGAGAGCTCCTGGCCTACCTGAGATTGAGTGGCTGGGACGCGGACCTCTTCATAGACTGTTTCCCGGCCCTCATGGAACAGTCAAAAGGCGCCTCTCCAGCCCTGAGGGAGGAGTTCTATTGGGCGTTGCAGCAGATCTGGGACACGTATTATCCTATCGGCGAATGGTATGATGTGGCCTTCTGCATTGGGTTGCTCTTCTACACCTGGAACTACTACCACGAGGCCCTGCGATTCTTCCAGCTCTCGTTGCAGCGCTACGGGGCGGAAGCGGCGACCGCCCATAACATTGGGCTGTGTTACTACGCGCTGGGGCAGGTGGAGGAGGCCTTGGCCTGGATCACCCAGGCCCTGGTCATTGACCCGCTCTTCCAGCCTGCCAAGGAGTTGCGGCTTAAGGTCCAGGCGCAACTGCAACGCGCCGGGGCGCGCCTGCCCGGCACGACACCCGCGGACATCCTGGCGTTCCAGAGTACGATCGGCAATCGCGCTGTCCAGCGCCTGATCCAGGGTACGACCTCTGGGCCCAGGCCCGGCTCAGACGGGGGCGAGGCACAGGCTGAGCGCGTGACGCACCAGGGCGCCAGCGTCCCTTCAATGGAAATGTGATGACAAGGATGTTTACGGAAAGCGAAAGGAGGACATCATCATGACGGACAGCGCTCACAGGGTAGCGGATACCAGACCCGATCGGGCAGTGATCAGGCAACACGTGCACCCGGCAGGCCCAGAGATTGAGCCGGACCAGTCGCCGCGGCCTGCTGGCCTGCTGGCCTGGCAACAGACCCTCGGCAACCGCGCGGTTCAGCGCCTGATCCAGCGGAAATTGATCGTCGGCCCGCCAAACGATCAATATGAACTGGAGGCCGATCGCATTGCCCACCATGTGATGAATATGCCCACACCGCTCAGCAGCCCGCAGCGAGCACATGGGGACGATGACCAGCTTCAGACCAAGCCCCTGGCGGCCACCATTACCCCGCTGGTCCAGCGCCAGGGGGATGGCAGCTTCCAGGTCGGCAGCGATGTAGAAAGCCGCCTGGACAGCCTGAGGGGCGGCGGCCATCCCTTGCCGGGCGATGTGCGCGCCGACATGGAGCAGCGCTTCGGGGCCGACTTCAGCGGGGTGCGAATTCATAACGACAGCGAATCGGCCCAGCTCAATCGCGCCTTAAGTGCTCAGGCCTTCACCCAAGGGCGCGACATTTATATGGGGCAGGGCCAATACGATCCCGGCTCACTCTCAGGTAAACAGTTGCTGGCCCATGAGCTAACCCACGTCATCCAGCAGGGGGCTGCGCCTGCGGCCTGGTCGGAACGCGTTCCCCTTAGCCCGGTGTCGGAGGTTCAACGCCCGGAGCGCGCACGAGGTGAAAACGGCGTCACCGGCCCGGATGACACCGACGCCGACTATCACACCCGCGGGGAGAGCAGGACCACCCTCCCCCAGCAGGTCGCTTCCAGCCGCGCAGAAGGCCAGGCAGGGGTGGTGCAGCGACAAGATTGGCTGACGGGTACCGCGATAGGAGCGGCGCTCGGCGGATTGGTCGGCGGGCCAGTGGGCGCCATAGCGGGAGGAGCTCTCGGCGGGATGGTGGGGGGCTTGCTGGCGCCGGCTACAGTGACCTTCCCTGACTATGCCACCATCGTTGGGGACGGGACGGTGAAGTCGGAGACGGACAAGGCCTGGGAGGAAACCCTGAACGCCACGACAAAAACCAGCCGCCGCGAACAGGGCTTCTGGATCCGTTGGAATTCCAAGACAAACGCCTTCTCTATCACCGGCAGAGTGACCGCCACACCGGTACCCAACGACGAGACGGCGTCCGTTGATCTCGGTAAGAAGCCCGCTGATTCGGGGGACGACTTCACGGTGGCCTCGTTTCACACGCACACACCCACCACATTCCGCACGGTGGGCAGACCGGTCGGGCCTTCCGAGGCAGACGAGAACGCAGACAACTCAGATAATGTCGCTGGTGTGGTATATGATTACGAACCGGTCAAAGGGGGCAATATACCGGCCGGGCATCCGCTTAAAGCAGCGGCCAAGCGCTGGCATTCGGGACCGAATCGCCGCACTTAGGCTGAGCCCTGTGGTTAGCCTGCGAGAGGAGCTGAGATGATTACCGAAGACGAGGCGGTTGCCATCGCCAGACAAGCGATTGAGGGCAAGATCACCCCTCAAGAGGACGCGCCTATCAGCGTGGACTGGATGGATGACCAGGTCATTGTCACGTTTGAGGTCATTAACCCCCCCGGCGTCCGGGGGCCCGACTTCAGCGCCCAGGTGACCATTGATGCGTACACAGGCGAGGTCATTGAGATCCTGGCAGGCGCGGACTGAATTTCCACCAGGCGAAGGATGACTTGCGTATATCAGGAGGGGCAAGGCTAAGGGGGGAGAGGAGAAGCGAGAGGGGATAACCACTGAATCTGAGCGCATACCGTATCACCACAGTCATCTGTCAACTATCCAGCGAGCGGGGGCGGAGTTCCAGTCCGCGCCAGAGGAGGGCTTCGCGCTGCAGACCCAGCCCGCACACAACACTCCCCTGATCAGCGGCAGGCCAGGCACAGGCAATCTGGCTTCCAGGCTGTCGCAGGCCGACAGCGCCACCCGCGCCCGCGTGATCCAGCGTTTGCAGCAGGAGCGTGGCAACGCCTATGTCCAACGCCTGATGAGCGGGACAGACAATACGATGGTGCAGCGCCAGAACGGCGGAGGGGGTGGTGCGACGCCGCCTGGACCGGGTGGCGGAGGGGCGGGCGGGCCAGCGTCGCTCACTGGCGCAGTCGTAGATATTACCGGGGGGTTGGTCAACGTCAATGCTCCTATGACGCGAGTCAGCGGTGTGCTCCAGGCGGATACGGTGATCACCAACACGGTCATCGCCTCAACCTACACGCCAGGCGCGGGGAATGTCTGGTAATGCGTCCAGGATGAAACGGCTATGCTTCACGACCTTGACGAAACGCTCAAGCAGTTGTTGATCCAGAAGGCCGGGCTGGACCCGGCGGAGGTGGACATCAGCTTTGACATCCCCACGCGGGACTGGTCCACCCCGGTCACGCGCCCCACCGTCAACCTGTACCTGTACGACATCCGCGAGAACCTCAAGCTGCGCGAGCTGTACTGGGATGAGGAAGTGCGCGACAACGGCAAGATCACACTCAAGCGCCGCCCCATACGTGTGGATGTCTCCTACATGATCACCTGCTGGACGAGCACGCCCGAGGATCAGCACCGCCTGCTATGGCGGGTGCTGGAGACGTTCTTCCGCTATTCCCCGCTGCCGGAGGACATCCTGCAGGGCAGCCTGAAGAACGTCGTCCACGTGGTCCGCACTGAGGTGGCCCAGCCCGACGGCGTGTTCCAGAGCGCGGCGGACTTCTGGGGCGCGCTGGAAAACCAACTGCGCCCCGCTATCAGCCTGGTCGTCACCCTGGACCTGGACCTGGAGCAGGTCCAGGAGGCGCCCATCGTCTTCGCCAAAGTGGTCAGGGTCGGTGGGGCGGTCATGTACCGCGACGTGTTCGGCGTGGAGTATCCGCTGCGAGAGTTGCAGCCGGGGTGGGAGGCCACCCGCATTCAGCTCGGCGGCATCGTCCATGACCCCAAGGGCCAGTCTATCGCAGGCGCCTCCGTCCGACTGATCGGCACGCAGGTAGATGGCCGCCCGATCCAGGTGGGGCCGACGGTGCAGACCGATGCCCTGGGGCGCTACGTCTTCTACGGCATCCCGCCGGGCGAGTACACCCTGGTGGTAGAGGTCGCCGGGCAGGCGCCCCAGCAACACCCGTTAACCCTGGCGGCCCGCGAGCGCGGTGAAGCCTTGCCAGAGTTCATCCATGAAGTGGAGGTGCCTATGAAGAAATGACGGATGACAAATGACGGATGACGAATGACGACGGGCGACGGAATTAGCGCTCAGCACAAGCCACACCGTAAACGGTGTGGTTCAACTGAAAGCTGATAGCTGAACGCCGATAGCTGAGAGCTTTTATCCGTCCTCCGTCCTCAGTCCTGTGAACAGTCGTTTCTAGGGAAGGAGGCGAAGCTACCATGCCATTCAATTACAAATCACCCGGAGTTTACGTTGAAGAAGTCGCCAAGGGGGCGCGGCCCATTGAATCGGCAGCGACATCCGTTCTGGCAATTGTCGGACTGTGCCGCGACACTATCCAGGTGGAGAAGCTCGGCCAGGGGATGGTGAGCCAGCCGACGCCGAACACTCCCACGTTGATCACCAACTGGACGCAGTTTATCAACACCTATGGCGACTTTGATCAGGCCGTGCCCGGCAGTTACCTGCACGACGCGGTGTACGGGTTCTTCTTGAACGGCGGCACCTCTGCCTATGTGGTTGGGCTGCCCGTGCCGGTCAAAGAGGTCGCCGAAGTACCTCTTCTGCCTGCCGGGGAGGCCCATCTGCTCACGGCTGGGAACGTACCCACCGTGCACATCACCACCACCGGGCCACTCAAGCCAGGCGAGGAGATCTCTATCCAGGTTCAGCCCCCAGGCGAGGGCGCCCCGCCGGAGACGTTCAATCTGGTCATTGAACGTCCCGGGGCCGAGCCCAAGGTGATCGCCAACCTGACCCTGGGCAGAAGCGGCAAGGGGGCACGTAACATCACCGAGGTGCTCACCAAAGAGACCGATGGCCTGCTCAAAGCCGAGGTCCTGGAGGCGCCCGGCTCGCTGGCCGAACGGATGCCCGCTGTGGGCATGAAGGCGACCCTGGCGCCGATGAAGGAAGCCCCCAAGCCCTCAGTGGCCGAGGAGATCAAACAGCGCGTTACCCCCGACTTCTTCAAGGGCAGCGCCGCCGAGCGCACCGGCATCGCCGGCCTGGAGGCCGTTGAAGACGTGACCATCGTGGCCTGCCCGGACATCGTGGCCGCTTACCAGTGGGGCGCCTGCACCGAGGAGGATGTGAAGGCGGTGCAGACCTTCATCCTCAACCACTGCGAGTTGATGAAGGACCGCTTTGCCATCCTGGACTGCCCGGCGGGCATGAGCGTGCAGGACATGATCGGCTGGCGCAAGGAGCGCATGAACTTTGATTCCAAGTACGGCGCGCTGTACTACCCCTGGCTCAAGGTGAACGGCAAGCTTGTGCCGCCCAGCGGCCACGTGGCCGGGGTGTACGCCCGCGTGGATGCCGAGCGCGGTGTGCACAAGGCGCCAGCCAATGAGGTCGTGCGCGGCGCCATCGGCCTGGAGCGCAATGTCTCGCGCAATGAGCAGGATCACCTGAACCCTATCGGTGTGAACTGCATCCGCTCATTCCCCGGCCAGGGCATCCGCATCTGGGGGGCGCGCACGCTGTCCAGCGACGCGCAGTGGCGGTACATCAACGTCCGCCGCCTGTTCTGCAACGTGGAGGAATCCATCCTCCAGGGCACGAGCTGGATCGTGTTTGAGCCTAACGACTGGAAACTGTGGAGCGCGATCCGCCGCGACGTCAGCGCCTACCTGACAACCGTGTGGCGCTCCGGGGCGCTGTTCGGCAGGACGGCGGAGGAGGCCTTCTACGTCAAGTGTGACGAAGAGACCAACCCCAAGGAGTTGCGCGACCTGGGCTACTGTATCATTGAGGTCGGCATCGCGCCGGTCAAGCCCGCCGAGTTCGTGGTCTTCCGCATCAGCCAGAAGGAAGACGGCGCCGGAACATCGGAATAGACGACGGGCGACGGAATTAGCGGTCAGGGGATGGAGGAACCGGGCTGAAGCCCGGTACCAGGTTTTATCCGTCCTCTGTCAGAAAAGGAGGGAGCACACATGCCTAAGGGACGTCCAAATGAGCCATTGACCTCGCCACGTTATATCGTGGACTTTCCCAAGCTGAAGGGGGTGTTCAGTGAGATCTCGGCGACCTCCGCCGAGTTTGATGTGATCACCTATAAGTTTACCGAGAAGGACGGCAAACCCGCTTATTATGCCGGGCCGGGGACGTTCAAGCCACCTACTGTGACCCTGAAGCGCGGTGTGACGGAGGATTACTCTGCCTGGCAGTGGGCCAAGCTGGTCCAGGACGGCATGATGGACCAGGCCCGCTCCAATGGCACGATCCATATGCTGGACTATGACGGCACCCCGCTGCTGGAGTACGAGGTGACCAACGCTTGGCCGAGCAAGATCGTCATGCCCGGGCCCAAGACCGGCGCCAGCGAGGTGTTGATTGAGGAGATCACCCTCGTCTGCGAAGCGTTCACGCGGAAGAAGTAACCCGGCCAGCGGACAGGGAAACGCGCAGGAAGACACATACCGGCATGAGAGACGCCTTGCGCCCGACGGAGGATGGAATTCGCGGTCAGCTTTTCAGTAATCAGTAGTCAGGGTGTACCGCACCGTAAACGGTGGGGTAGCTGAAAGCTGATAGCGGAGTGCTTTTATCCGTCCTCCGTCAGGCGTGATGGCTGGCCGCTGGCAGGCCACAAGGGGGATGCGACATGGCCGAAGCGAAAGTCAACCCGCTACAAACCGAATTTGAATTTACCCTGCCGAAGGGCTACGTGGATACCCAGGGCAACCTCCACCGCCACGGCAGGATGCGCCTGGCAACCGCCATGGACGAGATCGCCCCGTTGCGCGACCCGCGCGTGAGGGAAAACCAGGCCTACCTGACGGTCCTGATCCTCTCGCGTGTCATCACCAAGCTGGGTGACCTGGTGGAGGTGAATACCAACACAATTGAGCGGCTATTCACCGCCGACCTGGCCTACCTGCAAGATTTCTACCGGCGCATCAATAGCAACGGCAGCGATCGGCAGACCGTCACCTGTCCGAACTGCGGCAACACGTTTGAGGTGGAGGTGGGCGAGCCGGGGGAATTGTAGGCTACCCCCTCGATAGCCTGTTCGAGGAGGTAGCCTTCATCGCTTATCACTTTCACTGGCCGCTTGAGGATATCCTCAACCTGGAACACGGTGACCGGCAACGCTTCATTGAAGAAATCTCGGCGATCAACCGACAGATGAACGAGGGCAGCGCAGGCGCGGAGTCCTCGCCCGGCATCCCGCTGGAGTTCTGGCCGGGTTGATCCAGGCTATTTTGGACAAGCATAACCATGCCCGATCTGAGAATACTTCGGCGAAGACTCACCCAGGGACAGCCCCCCGCCGCGATGATTTTGCCTGTGCAGCGGGCCAGGGGAATGACCGCCACGGCGGGCCAGCAGAGCGAAACATCCGCCCTGGCAGGGCCAGCGGCTGAACCCCTGCCCCCAGGCGGCCCCATTGACGCCGGGGAACTCGCCCGACGGGTGTATGACCTGATGCGCCAGGAGCTGGCCCTGGAGCGCGAACGTCGTGGCTGGAGAGGGGTTTAGGAGGACAGCGATGCCTCGCTATGATCCAACGGCTTCGTTCAGGTTCAGTGTGGAGATAGATGGCATTCTCGTCGCCCGCTTCTCAGAGTGCTCCGGCCTGGAGTTCAGCGCCGACCCGGAAGAATACAGGGAGGGCGGGCTGAATTCGCGCACCCACCGCCTTCCCACCCGCTTCAAGTTCAACGACATTACGCTGAAGCGCGGTATCGCCACCGATGGCCGGCCACTCTGGACCTGGGTACAGAACACGGTCAAGGGACAGATTGTGACCCACGATGTCACGGTCACGCTGTATGACGTGGAGGGCAGCGTATTGCAGGCCTGGACGTTGCGAGGCGCATTCCCCATCAAGTGGAGCGCAACCGCCCTCCAGGCCGATCAGAACGTCGTGGCAGTGGAGACGCTGACCCTGGCCCATCAGGGGATGGACTTCGCTCAATAAGCGCGAGAACGGTGAACGAGCCAGGTTCCTCCATGCGCCCTGGACAGCCAGGGCCAGGCAGACGCACACCAGGCTGGCTGTCCCACAGCCGGATGACACTGGCCCAGCCCTGGATGGCGACTGTGCCGCACCTTCTGAGGCCACCCATGTGGCCTGATGCGCTCAGGCTGGCCCAGGAGGTCATCCGCCGCTGGGCCACACCTATGGCCAGGCTGCAGCACTGGCGTGGGCTGAGCGGCACTGTCCAGGGGATCAGGCCAGGGCGGGAAACTATCTACCGCAGGCGCCAACTGAGCCAATGGCGCCGCCCCAGGGCAACCACACGGGGCGCCCCTCCGGCTTATATCGGCGAAAGCCTCATGGGGGCTGAAACCGCGCCGGACCTGGCCCAGCCGCCCTGGGAATTTGATTACACCTACGCTGTCCTCCGTCCCCCGCCCTCTGTCCCTTACATCCCTGCGCCTGCTGAAGAGGAACGCAGGCAACCTGAGTCCGCGGAGGCATGGGTTTCAGCGCCGCCCCCCCAGGAAGCGCTAGGGGCAACCCACAGGGCCGCTGAACCGGCCTGGCCCAAAGGCCAATTGGGGCCGACCGCACTGTCCATGCCCGGCCTGGCGGCGCAGGTGCTGGCGCGATGGGGCAGCGCCCACACCGCCAGGATAGCACCCCCGACATGGGCAGCGCAGATGGCCGTGCGGCACCTCCATTGGGTGGGCAGGTCTGCGCCAACAACCCTGCCGGTTGAGGTCCTAAGCCGCCACGGCGTTGCCCCACAACCCGCTATCGCCCCGCCCTCAGCGTTGATGGAAATTGAGGGGCCGGCGATTGAGACGCGGGCAGCGCAGCCCACAGAGATTGAAGAGCAAGGCGTCAGCGGCAGAGGCCAGCCCGACCTGCCCGAACCCTCGCGCCCCTTCCCGCGCCTGCCCTATGGCGTCAGCGACCGGCCTGTGGCCCTGTCCAGGATTGAGGCAGGCGGCGAAGCCATACCCCCCTACATGCGACGCCTTACGGCGCTGGCTCAGGACGTGTTCATCCGACATGGGGTCATGCCGCCCGCCCCAGCGCAAGGCCAACCATTTGAGCCACCCGGCATGATGCCACGGTTGCTACGCCGGGTCATAGACCGGCCTGCGAGCAGGGGCCAGGTGATGGCGATGGCGGCAGAGCCACCCGGAGCGGCGCCGCCAGGCGAGATAGTGGCGCCTTCCAGCCAGGTCGGCCTGGTCCCTCAGCCAACCTCAGAGCTGCCAGCGACTGTGCCCCGGCCTGAAGCGATGGCGGGCGAGCCGGTCAGCGCCCAACCGCCCCAGGCGGCGCAGCCAGCGGCAGGCCCGGGCGCCCCTACCTCAGAAGCACGGGCCACACCCCAGGAGATTGAAGCGCGAAGGGAACGAGGGACAGCAGAACGGCGCGCCCCACAGCCATCCCGCCCGTCGCGCCTATTCAGCAGCCCGACGGCGCCCCACGTTGAAGCGCGGCCTGGCCAGGAGAGGCCAGCACCCCAGGGACAATGGGCCACCAGCCTGTCTCGCCAGGTCCTCTCCCGATCCGCGATCACCATGCTGGCGTTGAGGCAGCCTGCCTGGATTCTGCGACCCCGGCCCTCCGCGCTGAGCGCGGAGACCCCATTACGGCCACATCGCCTGGCGACATGGCCGGAGGACATCCTGACCCGCTACGGCCTCTCCCCCGAACCCACACAGCCCCCTGTCCTGGAGAGCGCCCGGTTGACGACGGAGGACGAAGGACGGGAAACGGATTACCCTCCATCCTCCGCCCCCCGTCCATCCGCTCAGGGGAGGCGTATCCCCCGCTGGCTCCCTCGCGGCCTGGGGCGGCTGGCGGCGGAAGCGCTGGAGCGCACCTTGGGCGCGGTGCCTGGCGAGCCGATGTCCCTCCCCCGCAGGCCGGGCAGAGTGCAGCCTGTTCAGCCCGCCTTTTCCCCGACGGACGACGGAGGACGGAAGACAGAGGGAAGCCACAAGGGCTATGATCACCCGTCATCCCTATTCGTGGAGGCGAGAGAGGAGGGAGAGGAAGTAGAAGTGGAGGAGACCGCCGGGATGGCCCGGCCCTCTGGCCCGCTGCGCGAACGCCGCCGTGCCAGGCCCGCTGGCGCCATTGTGCCGGAGGTCCTGGCCCGCGCCGCCGGATGGCTGGCTCCGCGCGCCGGGGCCGCCTTATCCTTCCTGGACGCTGTGGGGGCTGTCCTGGGACCGAGACCTCAGGAGGGAACAGCCCAGACGCAAAGCGAGTGGCCCGCGCTTGGCCTGATCCAGCGGCTGACCCGCCCGGCCATATCCGGCGAACCCGCTGCGCTCCAGGTCCTGCGCCGCCTATCGCCCGCGCAACGCCGGCCTGCTTTGGCAGCCATCCGATCGTTGCCCTCCCTGGGGCCAGGTGAAGCCCTGCCCCCCTTTGTACGCCGGCCAATGGAGACGCTCCTGGGCCGCGATCTCTCCGCCGTCCGGCTCTATACTGCACCCGCCGCAGCAGCCCTGGGCGCGGAGGCCCTTACCAGCGGCGAACGCATTGTCTTCGCGCCGGGGCGCCTGGACGTGCGCAGCCGCCCAGGGCTGGCGCTCATCGGCCACGAACTGGCCCACATCGGCCAGCCGCTGGCCTTCAAGCAATCGCCCGACGCAGGCCCGGCGGTCGTGGACAGGGAGGAGAGCGAGGCCCAACGCCAGGAGGCCATCATCTGGCGCATTGCAGAGGAGGGCTGGCCAGCAAGGCCGCGCATGGAGGTGCGGCGGACACTCCAGGCGCCCGCGCCCACTGCCGTTGGGCAGGTGGCTGACCTGGAGACGGCTGCCGGGCGGAAAGCCGCCACCGGCCCAGGGGGCCTGCGCTTTGAGCGCGTCACCCTGGGGCCGGGGCCTGCCCAGCCTGTGATTCAGAGAGCCAGAGCGGATGGGAGGGGGCCAACCGGCCAGTTCAGCGAATCGGCTACGGCGCCCGCGGCGGTTGGGGCCGACCCGCCCGGCACGCCCGATCTGAACGCGCTGGCACAGCAGGTGTACAGCCTGCTCAAGGCCCGCCTGCGCGCCGAGCGCGACCGCCACCAACTCTATCCGCGCTGAAAGCTGACCGCTGAGCGGATAGCTGTTTTCAGGAGGGACCATGACCTTATTCAAGGGGAGACTTGAGGTGACCAAAGGCCGGTTAAAAGGGTCGGAAAATGGGAAGGTGGAGTTCATGTTCAACCCCACCCAGTACAGCATCAGCAAGGCCAACCATTGGAGCCGTGAACCCTATAAAGGTGGCAACGTGCCTCACTGGGAGTTCGGCGGCGGTGACCCCCGTCAGCTTGAGATTGAGGTCTTTTTTGACTCCTACCTGCCGCGTCAGGGGGTGCAGAAGGATGACGTGCGCAAGCTGACCAACCGCCTGTTCACCTTCATGATGATTGATCCATCCCTGAAAGACGAAAATAGCCAGATGGGCAGCCCGCCGCCCTGTGTGTTGATCTGGGGGCAGGACACGCGCCACCAGTTCAACTGCTACATCACCAATTGCACTGTGACCTATACCATGTTTGACACCGACAGCGGCATGCCCATCCGCGCCACCGCCAAGTTGACGCTCAAGGAGGTCAGCGACCCGGAACACCTCCAGCCCACCAACCCGACCTCGCGTGGCGAGCCGGGCCGGCGGCTGTACACCGTCCAGGAAGGCGACCGGTTGGACCTGATCGCTTATCGCGAATATGGCGATGCCAGGGAGTGGCGGCGCATCGCCGAGGCCAACCGCCTGTTCAACCCCCTGGAGTTGCGCCCAGGGATGGTCCTGGCGATCCCGCCGCGCTAGAGGAGCGTGACCATGCTCAGGGAAGTGGATGTCTCGCATATCTCGCTGAAGATTGAAGGGGCCACGGCCTCCAGGGAGGTCATGGACGACCTGCTTGAAGTCGTGGTGGATCACAGCCTGCATGTCCCCAGCATGTTCGCCCTGCGCCTGTTTAACCACGACATGAAGTGGATGGAGGATGCCACCTTCCGCGAGGGGAAAAAGATTGAGATCTTCTATGGCCCCGGCGGGGGAGCCAGGCTGCTCTCCGGCAAGATCGCCAGCCTGGAGGCCGATCTGGAGATGGATGAACCCACCCTGACTGTGCGCGGCTATGACCTGTCGCACAAGCTCTACCGGGGGCGCCACCGCCGTTCATTCCTCAACGTCACCGACTCCGACCTGGCGCGGCGGCTGGCGGGCGAGGCAGGGCTGACGCCGGGCACGATTGACAGCACCCCCACCGTGCACGAGTACGTCTTCCAGAACAACCAGACGAACGCCGAGTTCCTGCTGGAACGGGCGCAGCGGCTGGGGTACGAGCTGTGGGTGGAGGAGAACAAGTTGCACTTCCGCCGGCCCGCGCCCAACGGCGCGCCGATTGAGCTCGCCTGGGGTGAGACCCTGTCCAGCTTTCGCCCCCGGCTCTCCACCGCCGAGCAGGTCAACGAGGTGGAAGTGCGCGGCTGGGACCCCAAGCAGAAGCGCGAGGTCGTGGGACGGGCGACGAGCGGCCAGGGCGCGCCCCAGATCGGCATCTCCCAGCCCGGCGCTGCTATCGCGCAACAGGCCTGGGGGCAGGCCAAGATCGCTATCGTGGACCAGTTCGTGCGTTCCCCCGCCGAAGCGGACGCCCTGGCCCAGGCCACATTGGATGATCTGGCCTCGGCCTTCGTAGAAGCGGAAGGCGCCTGCGTCCCCAACCCCGACATCGTCCCAGGCCGCCAGGTGCAGATCAAGGGCGTGGGCAGTCGCTTTGAGGGCACTTATTATGTCACCCAGGTCACCCACATCTGGACCCAGGCTCAGGGCATGACAACCCAATTCACGGTGAGCGGGCGGCGCGACCGTGGCATGTGGAGCCTGCTGGCGGAGGCCGCCTCCCGCCCAACGGGCCTGGGCATGGGCCTGGTGATCGGCATTGTGACCAACAACAAAGACCCGGAGGAGATGGGGCGCGTCAAAGTGAAGTTCCCCTGGCTCTCCGACAGCGACGAGAGCGCCTGGGCACGCATTGTGGCGCCAATGGGGGGCGCCGGGCGCGGCTTCCTTTATATACCGGAGATCAACGACGAGGTCCTGGTCGGCTTTGAGCATGGCGACATCCACCGCCCGTTCATCATCGGCGCGCTGTGGAACGGCAGTGACAAACCGCCCCTGAACGCCGCCGAAGCTGTGGGCGGCGACGGGAAGGTGAACAAGCGCGTTCTCAAGTCGCGCTCTGGCCACACCATCACCCTGGACGATACGCAGAACAGCGAGCAGATCGTGGTGAAATCCAAGGCCGGCCACACCATCACCCTGAACGACTCCTCCGGCGGGGAAGAAATCACCATCATAGACAAGACCGGCAACAACAAGATCGTGTTTCATTCGCCCGACAACTCCGTGCAACTTAAGGCCCAGGGCAACCTGACGATTGAATCCGGAGCCAATATCACCATCAAGGCCCAGGGCAACATTGAGATGAGCGGGCAGGCTAATGTGGATGTGAAGGCGCAGGCCCAGCTCAAGGTCTCTGGCCAGGCTGGCGCGGAGATGAGCACCCCGGCAATGGCCAAGGTCTCCGGGCAGGGGAGCGTGGAGGTCAGCAGTGCAGGCGCGGCCAAGCTTCAGGGCTCGCTGGTGAACATCCAGGGCAGCGGCCCGGTGGCCGTTACCGGCACGCCGATCAAGTTGAACTAGAGGTGAACGATGCCACAACCAGCCGCCCGCATGGGCGATATGACAGCGCACGGCGGAGTGATCACGGTTGGCTTCCCCATGGTCTTGATCGGCGGGCAACCGGCAGCGCGCGTTGGCGACATGCATACCTGCCCGATGGTCACGCCGGGCACGCCACCCGTCCCGCACGTGGGCGGGCCGATCCTGCCGCCGGGCAGCCCCACCGTGCTCATCGGCGGCCAACCGGCGGCGCGCATGGGCGATATGGCCACCTGTGTCGGGCCGCCCGATGTGATTGTCGGCGGCTTCCCGACGGTGTTGATTGGCCCGTAGCGGACAGAGCGTCAACCGGAGGTTGACACCATGAGCGACTTTCTGGGCGCAGGATGGGCCTTTCCCCCCCGGCCGGATGGGCGCGGCGGGATCGCGCTGGTCTCAGCGGACGAGGACATCCGGCAGGCCATCTACATTATCTTGAGCACGCCCATCGGCCAGCGGGTGATGCGCCCCACCTTCGGCAGCCGCCTGCATGAGCTGGTGTTCGCCCCGGCGAACGCCGAGACCTTTGGCCGGGCCGAATTGTATGTCCAGGAGGCACTGACGTTCTGGGAGCCGCGCATTGAGCTGTTAGATGTGGTCGCCCGCACTGAGCCGGAGCGCGACCATGTGATGCTCATTGAGATCCGCTATCGGATCAAATCCACCCATGATGAGCGCAGCCTGGTGTATCCATTTTACCGTATCCCAGGAGAATGACGGTCTCAGTAGATCACAAAAGTGTCACCCCTTCGCCAGGCTCAGGGCAGGCTCTGAGCCAAAGCCCTGAGCCGAAGCCCTGACCCTGAGCGCAGCGAAGGGGAAGGGGCAGCGAAGGGGAAGCGAAGGGTCCCCTGAACATACATTGGAGATGCTTCGCTGCGCTCAGCATGACACACCTGTGATCTACTGGGTCTCAGCAATCAAGCCACACCGTTTACGGTGTGATAAAGCTACACCGTTTACGGTGTGGTAGTCAACCAGATCACTCGTGGGAGAAGACCATGTACCTACCCGTTCCTAACCTTGACGATCGGCGTTTCCAGGACCTGGTGGATGAGGCCAAGCGGCGCATCCCGCGCTATTGCCCACAGTGGACAGATCACAACGTCAGTGATCCGGGCGTCACGCTGATTGAATTGTTCGCTTGGATGACCGAACAGTATCTGTTCCGGCTGAACCAGGTCCCCGACAAGAACTTCATCACCTTCCTGGACCTGATCGGCGTGCGGCTGGCACCAGCGCAACCGGCGAAGGGCGATGTCACCTTTATCCTCTCCAGCGCACCGACGCCCGACCGCCGCGCCATCATCCCCCGCTGGACCGAGGTGGCCACCGAGCGCACCGAGACAGAGGAAGCCATCGTCTTCACCACCGACCAGGATGCCGAGGTGCTGCCCCCCCGGCCCCGCTGGGTGCTGACCAGCGCGGACGGCGAGGACTATCAGGACCAATCCCGCGCGCTCAAGGAGGACACGCCCTTTGAGGCCTGGGGGAATCCGCCCACGCCGCCTCAGGCTTTCTATCTGGGCTTTGACGAAGACCTGAGCGCCCACACCCTGGTGGTCCAATTTGAGTGCGAAAAGGTGGGCATTGGCATTGACCCGGATAAACCGCCCTGGCGCTGGGAGGTGTGGCGGGGCACGGAGTTCCGCTGGGAGGCCGTGCCGGTGGCCTCGGATACCACCGCCGGGCTGAACCAGAACGGCGAGGTGCGCCTGCACCTGCCCTACCGCTGCCAGCCGCACCGCCTGCAATTGCGCGAAGCCCGCACCTGGCTGCGCTGCTCGCCGCTCACCGACCTCCTCCCCGGCGAGACGCCCTATGCCCGCTCGCCCCGCATCCGCCGCGTGAACGCCTATACCATTGGCATCACCGTGCCGGTGACGCACGCCCTCCCCGTCGGGCCAGAGGAGCTGGGCATCAGCAACGGCCAGCCCGCCCAACGCTTCCGCTTGCAGCACAGCAACATCCTCAAGCCAGAGGGGCCGGAGGAAGTGGTGGAAGTGGAGACCGGGGACGGGGATTGGGAGCCCTGGAAGGCCGTGGCCGACTTTGGCGACTCCCGGCCCACCGATAAGCATTACGTGATTGACCCCGTCTCCGGCCAGATTGAATTCGGCCCGGCCATCCGCCAGCGCGATGGCACTGAGCCCCAGTTCGGTGCGGCCCCACCCCTGGGCCGGCGCCTCCGGATGCGCCGCTACCGCATCGGTGGCGGCGTGCGCGGCAATGTCGCCGAGGGCCGCGTCAAGGTGCTGAAAAGCACGGTGCCCTATGTCGCCTCCGTCACCAACCGCTTCCCCCTCACCGGCGGGCTGGAGGCGCAAACGCTGGAAGACGCCAAGATGCGCGCCCCCTCCGTCCTGCGCACGCGCTTCCGCGCCGTCACCGCCGATGACTATGAGTTCCTGGCCAGCCAGGTGGAGGGGGTCGGCCGGGTGCGCTGCCTCCAGCCCCGCCCGGACGACTCCCCAATACCGGGGTTCGGCCCGATTGCCCCCGGCACCGTCCTCCTGCTGGTCATCCCCAGCCTGCCGCCCATGGAGGGTGACGAGGTGGAGCGCCACATCGCCCTGCGCGAGGTCTTGCCCCAGGAGGAACGCCGCCTGGAGGTAGAGGCCCAGCTTCAGACCCAACTCAAGCTGCCCCCGGCGACGGAGCTGCGCCTGCGCGACTACCTGGACGAGCGCCGCCTGCTCACTACCCGCCTGAACATCCGCGAGCCCCAGTACATCTGGGTGGCCGTTGAGACGCGCATCAAACCCCAGCCCAAGGCCGAGCCGGAGCGCGTGCGCCGCGACGTCAAAGTCGCGCTCTATCGCTTCCTACACCCGCTCTACGGTGGGCTGGACGGGAAAGGCTGGCCCTTCGGTCAACCTCTGACAATTGACAAAGTTTACGCTTTGATCCAAACTGTACCAGGGGTAGAATACGCCACTGAGCTGAAACTTTATCCGATTGACCTGAGCGATCCGGTGGGCCAGCGCCTGGGCAAAAGCAGCCAGGTGATTGAGGTCCCGCCCAATGGCGTCATCGTGTCCTATTACCACAATGTTTACCTGGCGCGCTAACCGACCAGAAAGGGAAAACGGGTAGGGGCGCAATTCATTGCGCCCAGTCCCCTCCCCTTGACGGGGGAGAGTACAAGCCACACCGTTTACGCTGTGGCAGGGAGGGAGTGAGGAGAACGGTTATGAGCACGGACCTCAGGCTGAGAGAAGAAATTGGGTTCAGCGGGGATGGCAGGTTGGCCATAGGCGTGCGCCCTGTCCATGAGCGCAACCGCCTGCTGAAATATCTCCCCGGCATCTACAGCGATGACCCCTTCCTGGACGGCTTCCTGCGCATTTTTGACGACACCTGGCTGCCCCTGGAACGCCAGATAGATATACTCTACGCCTACGTTGACCCGCGCCTGACGCCAGCCGAGTTCCTGCCCTGGCTGGGCACGTGGGTGGACCTGGTTCTGGACGAGAACTGGCCTGAAGCGCGCCGCCGCGAACTGATCCGCCGCGCCGCCGACCTGTATCGCCGCCGCGGCACCGCCGGGGCGCTGAGAGACTACCTGACGATCTACACGGGCACCCCCCCGGAGATCATTGAGGACGGCACAGACGAGAACCCGTTCCACTTCACGGTCGTCCTGCGCCTTCTCAACCCGGAGGCGATTGACCAGGACCGCGTCCGGCGCATCATTGAGGAGGAGAAGCCGGCCCACACCACCTATACGCTGCGAGTGGAGAAAGCCTGAGGCTCTCAACGGATTGTCTAGAAGGAATCAAGGAAGATGGCTGATCCCGTTGTCATCACCACCGACCCCAGTCGCCTTCAGGTCAAGCCGGGCGAACAGGCCAGCGCCACGGCCATGATCCGCAACCGATCGGAGGAGGTGGAGCATTACGACCTGCGCGTGGAAGGCGTGCCGGAGGGATGGGCCGACATCACACCGGATCAGGTCTCGGCCTTTCCCCTGCAAGAGGTCCGCGCCCAGGTGCGCGTCCATCCGCCGCAGGATGCCCAGGGTGCGATCTACAGCCTGATCGTCCGGGCTATCTCCCAGGAACGACCTGAGGTGCAGGGGACAGGGCGCATTGAACTGGACATCCCTCTGCCCATCCAGCCCGTTACAACGACCCCGGTTGAGGAGACACGCCCGCCGGAGACGACGCCCGAACCGGCGACCGTGCGCCCTGGGGTTCAGGTCGCCTCACAGATTGAGGTCACTGCCGAGCCGGTGACGGACTCGCCGCTTCCGCCTCCAGCCATGCAATGGCGCCTGCTCCTGCACAACGCGGGCAACATCCTGGACACCTTCAGCTTTAACATTACCGGCGTCCGCCCCACCTGGGTAAATATTGACCCGCCGCAGGTGACCCTGAAGCCGGATGAGGCGGGCAGCGCGCTCCTCACCGTCCGCCCCGCCGAGGACACGGCAGTGGGGGTCTATCCCTTCACCCTGCGAGTATTCTCCCACCTGAACCTTAACCAGCGCACAGAGATCCCCCTCAGGGTGGAGGTGAAGCCCAACTCCGCCTTCACCCTCAACGTCTGGCCGCGTGACGCCGAGAGCCAGGGCGGTCGCGAGTTTGACGTCTCGCTGGTCAGCGACCGCAACAGCAACACCGATGTATGGGTTGACCTGGCGGCCAGCGACCCGGAGGACCTGTGCGACTACACCTTCAACCCTGCTCACGTGTTGCTGCAAGTGCGGCAGACGGCCACGAGCAAGCTGCGCGTCCAGCCGCGCAGCTTCCCAGGGCCGAATGAGCGTCGGCAGATCACCTTCACGGTTGTGGCCAAACCGCGCGACGCCATCACTGAGCCGCGCAGCGCCGAGGCCCGCCTGATCCAGGTCGGCGCGCCGCCGCCCACGCTGGAATTGCGCCCCCGCGTGCAGAACGCCGCACTGGAGGCCGAGTACAGCCTCCTGGCCACCAACCTCGCCGCCATTGAGACCACCCTCGTGTTGTCCGGCCAGGACCCGGAGGAGGGCTGCGAGTACGAGTTTGACCCGCCTAAGCTGGTCGTGCCGCCGCGCGGCCAGGCCCAGGCTAAAGTGAAGGTGCGTGCCAAAGCCTACGCCGAAGGCGAGGGCGAAAAGCCCTATACCTTCGCTATTGAAGCCACCCGTGAAGGCGACCTTGTGCCGGTCGCCCGAACGGACGGCCATTTCATTCAAAGGCGCATTCAGCCCGTGTCGCTGGAGCTGATCCCGCCACAACAGAGCCATCCGCGCAGTGCCCGCTATTCCATCAAGGCCAGCAACCCCCGCCCGAAACCGGTCCAGATCTGGCTTGAGGCCAGGGATGAGGCGGACGCCCTGGCGTTCTCCATCAAGCCGAACCCGATTGATCTCTCACCAGGGGCAGAGGGCATCGCCACGCTGACGGTGCGGGCCAAAGACAGGCTGGCTGCGGGGGAACAACGCCGCGTGCATAAATTCGTCGTGGCCGGCATGGTGGACAGTTCCACCATGCTGGCCAGCACAACCGGTGTCCTGGCCCAGGTGCAGGGGTCTGGCTGGTCCCAGGTGCTGGCGGCTTTCCTGCGCGTGGGCGGGCGCATCCTGAAGTGGGCCATCGTCATCCTCATCGTGGCCTTCCTGATCGTTTTGCTCTTGGCCGCGATGGATGAAGGAGCGCGAGGAAACGTGGACTTGCAGGCTCAGGTCGCTCCCATTCTGCGACACCCGATTGCCCGCTGGTTCCTCGGCCTGCCTATTGCCGAGCCTGCGCGCGCGCTGATCCGCTTCATCTACCAGGTCATGATCGCAGTGAGACGATAACCTCAAAAACGGGACAGGAGAGAGCACAGCCAGGCCGTGCCCCCTACCTCTGTCGCCAAAGGAGGATATTCTCATGTTAGCTAAAATTGAGCGGGCGATTCCGCAGGCACCGCGGGCACGGCTGCTCCTGGCCCTGGCCTTGCTCCTCCTGGCCCTCGTGCTCTGCTTCCTCT
>FWPU01003988.1_pt1 | contig 35456 bp, 35 predicted proteins | sample 2228361 | NCBI WGS metagenome assembly FWPU01 (sample SAMEA103939777, study PRJEB20133) | metagenome
GGCGGGTTCACCGCCGGCTAATTTCCGTTGCCTCTCCGGAGCGAAAAGGCGCAATGGCTTCGTAGCCTACCAAGTTCCAGTTGGCGCACCGAAAAACAGGAGCTAGGAGCTAGAAGTTAGGAGCTAGAATAAAGCATATATCAGCAGGCATAAGGAGTGAAACATGGGGTAAGGAATGCATCTGCTCTACACCTTTCACCCATTGCTACACCACCACGCCTGTAGCTTCATCGAGATCAATATTCTAGCTCCTAACTCCTAGCTTCTAGCTCCTGCTTTTTTAACCTTGACAGGGGGAGCGGGATGGGAGTAGGATTTACTTTGGTCTTAATCTGTAGTTAAAATTTAAACAAGAGTTTAAAAACCTCGATCGCTCCGGGGGGATCGATGAGACAGCTGCTGAGGCTGCGCGTCAACGGCCAGGAATACCAGGTGGCGCTGCCGGCCCACAAGACGCTGCTCGAGGTGCTGCGCGAGGACCTCGGGCTGACCGGCACCAAGCACGGCTGCGAATTGGGCGAGTGCGGCACCTGCACCGTGCTGGTCGATGGACAGCCGATCCTCTCCTGCCTGGCCCTGCCGGTCGAGCTAGAGGGATGCGAGATAACCACGGTCGAGGGAATCGCTGAGGGAAGCGAGCCCCATCCCCTTCAAACCGCCTTCGCTGAACTCGGCGCTGCCCAGTGTGGCTACTGCACGCCGGGATTTCTGCTCGCTGCCTGGTCGCTGCTCAACTCCAATCCCGAGCCGACGCTCGACCAGATCAAGCTGGCCCTTTCCGGGAACATCTGCCGCTGCACCGGCTATATTAAGATCTTCCAGGCGGTCGAGCTGGCGGCGTCCCGATTGCGGGAGACACGGGAGGCAACGCGGTGTCCGAGTACAAGATAATAGGCAAGCCTCTGCCTAAGGTCGATGGGCTGGACAAATGCCTGGGCAGGACTAAATACGCCGATGATCTTTTTCTCCCCCGTATGCTCTACGCCAAGTTGCTGCGCAGCACCCATCCCCATGCCCGCATTTTAAATATCGACACTGCGCGGGCCGAAAAATATCCTGGAGTGGTCGCCGTGCTCACCGGCCGCGAGATGCCGGAGAAGTTCGGCATACTGCCTGTGAGCCAGGACGAGGAGGCGCTGGCTGTAGAGAAGGTCCGCTACGTGGGAGACCCGGTAGCGGCGGTCGCCGCCGTCGATGAAGAGACGGCTGAGGCGGCGCTCGAACTGATCGACGTCGAGTACGAACCGCTCCCCTCGATCATGTCGATAGAAGAGGCGCTCGGCCAAGAGCGGGTGCGCATTCACGAATACGGCGAGGGCGGCAACGTGCACAAGACGGTCTCGCTCGAGTTTGGCGACGTCGAACAGGGGTTCCGTGAGGCCGATTACGTCAGAGAAGATATCTTCTATTACGAAGGCAATACCCATCTACCTCTGGAGCAGCATGCCGCGGTAGCCGACTACAGTCCCGATGGCCGGGTTGTGCTCTGGAGCGCGACGCAGACGCCGCACTACGTCCACCGCGCGCTGGCCAAGGTGCTGGGCATTCCGGCAAGCCGCATCCGCGTTATAGCTGCGCCGGTTGGCGGCGGCTTCGGCGGCAAGTCCGATCCCTTCTCGCACGAGATCGTGGCGGCGAAGCTGGCGATGAAGACCGGCCGTCCGGTTAAAATTACCCTGACGCGCGAGGAGGTCTTCTATGCCCATCGCGGGCGCCATCCGGTGCTGATGTGGATCAAGAGCGGAGTCAAGCGCGACGGCCGGATCACGGCCATGCATTTTAAATCTTTTCTAGACGGCGGCGCCTACGGCAGCTACGGCGTAGCCACGACTTACTATACCGGCGCGCTGCAAACCGTCACTTACAAGGTCCATAGCTATAAGTTCGAAGGTGTGCGCGTCTTCACCAACAAGCCGCCCTGCGGTCCCAAGCGCGGCCACGGCACGCCGCAGCCCCGCTTTGCCCTCGAAGTACATCTGGACAAGATCGCTGAGGATCTTGGTCTTGACCCGGTTAAAATGCGCCTGGACCATCTGGTCGAACCGAACAGCCTGACCGTCAACTGGCTGCGCATCACCAGTTGCGGCCTCGGCGAGTGCATCGAGCGGGTGGTCGAGGCCTCGGGCTTTGGCGAGAAGTTCCGCCGCCTGCCTTACGGGCGCGGCGTCGGGATTGCCGCCAGCTCTTATATCAGTGGCGCCGGCCTGCCCATTTACTGGAACCAGATGCCGCACTCCGGAGTGCAGATCAAAGTCGACCGTAGCGGCGCCGTGACCGTTTTCTGTGGGGCGATAGACATCGGCCAGGGCTCCGACTCCGTGCTGGTCTTTACGGTAGCCGAGATACTCGGGCTCGACCCACGCGACGTCCATCTGGTTACGGCTGATACCTCGCTAACTCCGGTCGATCTCGGTAGCTATTCGAGCCGCGTGACGCTCATGGCCGGCAATGCCGCCAAGCAGGCGGCCGAGCGGGTGCGCGAGATCATCTTCGCTCTGGCGGCGGAAAAACTCGGCGTTCCACCCGAACGGCTCGAGGCGCGAGACAGTCGTATTTATGTCGCCGATCAACCGGAATTATCGATGCCGTTTTACGAAGCGGCTCAGCTGGCCGAAGCTAAACATGGCACGATAGGAGCGACGGGAAGTTATTGGCCGCCCCGCTCGGCTTCGGCGGGAAAGTACAAGGGCTCGGGCGTGGGCCCTTCGCCGGCTTACAGCTACTCGGCATGCGTAGTAGAAGTCAACGTCGATGTCGAGACCGGCGAGGTTAAGATAGAAAAGATCTGGATAGCGCACGACGGGGGACAACCGATCAACCCGATTCTGGTCGAGGGGCAGGTCGAGGGGAGCGTTTACATGGGTCTGGGGGAAGCCCTGATGGAGGAGCAGGTCTTTCGCAAGGGGCTCCATAAGATCCCATCCATGCTCGAATACAAGAGCCCAACCACCATGGAGATGCCTCCGGTCGAGACCATACTGGTCAAGACCCACGATGCGGAGGGGCCCTTCGGCGCCAAAGAGGCCGGGCAGGGGCCGCTGCTGCCGGTGGCCCCGGCGATAATGAACGCGATATACGATGCGGTCGGCGTGAGAGTCGACGAGATCCCGGCCACTCCCGAGAAGATACTCAAAGGGCTGGAACTCAAGGCCAAAGGGCTGGAGGCGCGGGTTGGACCCAAGTCGATTCCGCAGTTCCGTTTTCCCGATCCGATCAAGGTAGAGCCGCCCGAGGAATGGCAGCGGGCCGGAGCAGCGCTCGGAGGTGAGCAGCCATGATGCGCCTGCCCGCATTTAAGTATATTCGGGCGCGCAGCCTGGACGAAGCGGTGCGGGCTCTCGCCGATTACGGCAGCGAGGCCATGCTGGTGGCCGGCGGGACCGACCTTTACCCGAACATGAAGCGCCGCCAGTTCGAGCCGAAGGTCCTGGTCGGCCTGCGCCGCCTGCCTGAACTGCGCCGCATCTCGGGCGACGGCGCGCGCGGCCTGATGATAGGCGCCAGTATGACCTTAACTGAAGTAAGCAGCGACCGGCGAATTATCGAAAGCTACCCGGCCCTGGCCGAGGCGGCCGGCCTGGTCTGTATGCCGCAAATCAGGAACATGGGGACGATCGGAGGCAACCTCTGCGTCGATACCCGCTGCAACTACTATGACCAGTCCTATTTCTGGCGCAAATCGATCGGCTTTTGCCTGAAGAAAGACGGCGACATATGCCTGGTCGCGCCGGGAGGCGACCTATGCTGGGCAGTCTCCAGCTCAGACGCCGCTCCCGTGGCCATTGCAATCGGCGCGCGCGTGCGGCTCATCGGACCTCAAGGTGAGCGAACCCTGGATGCGGCCGACCTTTATCGCAACGACGGCATAAATTACCTGACCAAAAGGCCCGATGAGATATTAACTGAGATCCTGCTTCCGGAAGCAGACGGCCTGCGCACCGCTTACGAAAAGCTGCGCCGGCGCGACGCCTTTGATTTTCCGGTGCTCGGCGTGGCCGTCGCGCTCGCGCTCGATGGCGACCGCTGCCGGAGCGCGCGCATCGTGCTCGGAGCAGTGGCCCCGCAGCCGCTGCGCGCCGAGGGGGCGGAAAAGTTGCTCGAAGGAGAGAAGATCACGCCCGAGTTGATCGAAGCGGCGGCGCAGGCGGCGGCAAACCAGGCCAGACCTCTGGACAACACCGATTTCCTTTACTACTACCGCAAAAAGATGGTGCGCGTCTACACCGCGCGCGCCCTCTCCCGCGCAGCTAAAGTTTAGAAAAACAGGAGCCAGAATATTGAGCGAGAGCAAGAGCTAGATGAGCAAGAGCAATGAGCAAGAGCGAGAGGGTCCCTCTTGCTCTCGCTCTCCCTCTTGCTCCTGGCTCCTGTTTTTGCCTCCCTTGCGCGGGCAGTCATGGTCTCGTATAATTTACTTTGTGCCAGCGTAGCTCAGACGGTAGAGCAGGCGATTCGTAATCGCCAGGTCAAGGGTTCAAGTCCCTTCGCTGGCTCTGCTTGTGTTTTATTTTCAGCGGAAGTTGCCGCGCTTGATTCCTCAAACTTTGGCCGCTTTTTGGCTGTCACGTATCAGAGATAGCCGCGACCTTGGGCAGGGATAGTCAAGCTCGCCTCTAAGCTGAAACGCTGAGTTTAACTCGGCAAACCGAGTAAACTGTTAAAGGAGAAGAAAACGTGAGATTGTTTATTGGCAACCTATCGTTTCAGACCGGCGAGCACCAAATCGAGGAGCTTTTTAGCAGGTTTGGCTTGTCCGTCGAAAACGTAAAAGTGGTTCGCGACTTTAACACCGGCAGGTCGCGCGGCTTTGCTTTCGCCGACGTCCCCAGCGAGGCCGAAGGGCGCAAAGCTATCCAGACCCTCAATAACTACGAGCTGGACAACAGGAAGCTCGTGGTAAATGAGGCCAGGGCACGCGAGGCAAGGCCGGCCGGCGGGCCAAGAGGCGGCAGGTCTGGAGACAGAGGCCGCAGCAGGCCCAGATGGTAGTAGTGCCCAAAGGGCGAGAAAAACAAGTCGGCAGTCGCTGGTCTTAAGTCCGCAGTTGATAGTCCTTAGTCCTCAGTCCAGGACTATCGACCAAGGACTCTCCTTTAGCGACTGAGATAGGACCAGAGTTGTTCGCCGCGCAGCCGTTCGGGAAGACGCCGCGCCGAGGAGGCGGCGAAGCCCAGGCTTTGGTCTCTGGTTAAGCTCCCGTGCGTCGCCTTCAACGCGACGAAAAGATCCAGCGCACTGTTACCTGCAAACCTTCCCTCTTTCAGGCTGGCTATCACGCTCGCCTCGTTGGCAACGTAATCGCCGAAGGCGTGCCAGAGCCGGTGCAACGGGTCGGGATAAATGTGGTCGCCGGTCATTTCGAACCACGCGCGATCCGCCGCAGTGCCGTCGGCGCCGAGCAGCCCGCGCCGCTGCATTTCGGATAATACCGGCTTGAGCTCGAGCGGGTCACCCTGCTCGTCGATGTAGCCGTAGTTTTCGCCACGTTTGATCACCCTCGCCCGGCCGCGCCGGCTCATTACCACAATCGGTTCTCCATCCCGGTAGCAGGCGAAATCGACCCCTTTGCTCTCAGCCACGGCGCGCGCCAGCTTTTCGACATTTTCACTCGAGGTATGAAAGACCGCGCTCCCGACCAATCCATACAAAGGCAGCGCCACGCTCTGCGGCCCCGAGACTTTGTCTTCGACCTTGAAGCCGGCGCGCTCGAGCGATTCGTCGAAGCTGATCCTCTTATACTTTCCAAACGCGTTGCCGTGGTCGGAGAAGAGCGCTATTTCGAGCTGCCCATCTCTTTTCAGGGCGCGCTCGAGCGACTTGTCGAGGGCGCGCAGGACGTTCTTCACCATTCCCTTCCCGCCGGTATGTGATACGCAATCGGTCGCCCCGACGTAGGCTAGATAGAGGCGCTCGCGCGAATCGAGGAGCTTATCGTCGAGCCTGGCTACCGAGGCCCGCGCCTCGGCCCAGCAGCTGAACGGGGGCATGGTGTACTCGATGGTCATTACAGGAACGGAAGGGTGATAGTGGAATAGCTGGCGGAAGGTCCCCTTTATTAAATTGTTTCCGGTGAGGCGCGCGAAGAGCCCGCCTTTTATTTTATTTTCGGCCTTGTCGTAGAAGAGGTCCTCGTAGCCGTGCGCCCGCGGCGCGCCGTGCGGCGCGAGTATCGCCACCATGGCCGGGTTGGTGAGCGAAGGGAACGTGGTTATCAGACCAGAAACGTTCTGCAAATAGCTGAAGTGCCCTTCGGCCCTCAGCTCCTGCATCAAATCGTAGCTCACGCCGTCCAGACATATCACGGCCTGGCGCGGCGCCGCGGCCGCGCGCTCGACCGGCGCCTTCTTGGCGCAGGCGAATTGCAGGGCAAGCAAAATAAAAAGCAAATATCCGGAGAACCTGGCGGGCATATCGGTACACCTCCCGGCTCGACTTTCCCAAGCTAATTTTGCCATCGCCGCCGTTAGTTTGCAAAGAGGAGAGGCGTTTTCAACGCAGAGCGCACTCCCGGCCCACTTTGCGGTTGAAGACCGCGCGGTATTGGCCGTTACAAGGTTCTGATGTAATATTCGCTTAAACCTTTTGGAGGCGTAGATGAGCAAGAAAATAAGGAAAAAGTCCAAGCGGCATGGGAGTGCCGGGCCCGAGCCTAAGATGGAGCTGCCTATTCCCGACCGCAGGGCGATGGAGAAGATAATGGCCGACCTGCAGCGTGCGCTCGAGGGGCATGAGTTCAAATCGATAGAGGAGGCCAACGCTTTTCTACAAGAGATGATGGCAAGCGGCGGGCCGCCTCCGGTGCCGGGGCTGACTCCGCTCGAGCAGGCGCAGGACGTAATGTACGAAGCATGGTCCGCTTCGGGGAAACGCCGGGTGCAGCTTGCGTTGCGCGCGCTCGAAATTTCAAAGGACTGCGCCGACGCCTATGTGCTTCTGGCCGAAGAGGCGGCAGCGGACCTGGTCCAGGCCAAGAAACTTTACGAAAAGGGAGTGATGGCCGGCGAGCGGGCCCTGGGGCCACAAGCATTCGAGCAAGATGCCGGCCATTTCTGGGGCATACTTGAGACGCGCCCTTACATGCGGGCACGTTTCGGTCTGGCGCATTGTCTCTGGCTGCTCGGCGAGCGAGAGCAGGCGATAGAGCATTACCAGGACATGCTGCGGTTGAATCCAAACGATAACCAGGGGGTTCGCTATGTGCTCATAAACTGCCTGCTCGAGCAGGGCCGCGACCTGCAGGTCGAAGAGCTGCTGAAGCGATATAAAAACGATGCCGCGGCCACATGGGGATACTCCCGCGCCCTCTGGCTTTTCCGGCAAGAGGGTGCGAGCAGGAAGGCAAACGGCTCGCTCAGAAAGGCAATCGAGCAAAACCGGTTCGTGTCCGCCTATCTGCTCGGCAGGAAGAAGCTCCCTAGCCGGCTCCCGCCGTACATCGGCTTCGGCGACGAAAACGAGGCCGTAGAATACGTAGCGGGAGCAATGAGGGCGTGGCGAAACACCGCGGGCGCGCTCGAGTGGCTGTCGGCGCACGCGGCCTAGCCGGACGCAACGCCTCCTGTTACAGGCCGGTCAGTAGCTCTCGAAACCGTGCGGCAAATCGGGTAGTAAGTAAACCGATATCCCCGAAGGTGGAGCAATAAAATAGCCGGTGGCAAGCCGAAGGCGCCGCCACCCGAAAAGAAGCCAACCAGCCAGATTTCGGGGTCTGAATTCCTTCTTCTGGCGGATCGGCAGCAGCGCCGCTGGCTATTCTATTTTGCCCTTTCAGGACAAAGCAAGCACATCTATTGGCACCCGCCACCACTGCAGACCAAATTTTTAGGGTGAAACCTTGAGCCCGACGGAGCGAATTGTTTATAATAACCCTGGCGTTGATCTGGTCCTTTGTGAAAAGAACGGCGAGAAAGTCTCGAACTATGCGGGTACAAGAGCCATCTGCAAACTTAGCGCGCCTCTGCTAAACTTGAATTGGAGGCAACCTTGCCGATCATCACCGTGCCGAAACCGTTGCGGGACCGCCTGGGCGATGAGGGGGCAGACGCCCTGATCCAGCTCATAAACCAGGCTTCCCAAGCCGAGCGGGTGGATATTGTGGCGCTCGTCGAAGAGAAGTTCGAACGCCGCCTGGCCGAGGAAATCTCAAAATTTGAAAACCGCCTGGTGGAAAGAATAGCCAGAGTTGAAAACAGTCTGATGGAAAGAATAGCCAGAGTTGAAAGCGGCCTGATGGAAAGAATAACCATGGGTGAAAGCGGCCTGGTGGAAAGAATAGCCAGAGTTGAAAGCGGCCTGGTGGAAAGAATAGCCAACAGCGAGGCCAGACTCCTCCGCTGGGCCTTTATCTTCTGGCTCACCCAGCTCGGCGCCCTGGCCGGCATCCTCTTTTCCCTCCTCAAAAGGTGAGCCGCCGGCCCATAATAAGATTTTTCGCCGCAGAGAAACCCAAAAATATCTTCGCGTTCTCGGCGGGCGCTGTGGTAAACAGGTAATTTAGACGCGTTTGCCCTTGGCCGATGTGCGCGCCGCGAGCATTTTCCCGGACAGGGTGGCATAATATTCACTATATGGGCAGCCGGCTCGACAATATCAAACGGGACTACGGCATAACGTCTGGCAGCGCGCCGGAACCGGACCGCGCGCCCGCGCTCAGGTACGATCTCGCCAACCTCTCTCCCTCTCGCATCGCCGCTCAGGTCTACTGCGAGAAGAAAGTCGATCTGGGATTTCGCTTTCCCAACGTCGAGATAACTTCGGCGGCAATCGATGGCGGCAGTGCCGGGCACGACGCGCTCGAGGAAGGAGCAGAGCCGGTAAGCCACGATGAGCTGCAGGAACTGATTGCGGCAAAGGCGCGCATCCCGCTGCTCGGCATGTCGCTCGCGGCTGAGTTCCGCGGCATCTCGATCCGCGGCGTCATAGATTTCGTCGAGCTTGAAGGCAACCGGGCAGACCTGCTCCTCGAGTTCAAGTTCTCGCGCTGGAGACGCTTCTTCCCCGACTACCTCATCCAGCTCGACGCCTACGGCTATCTGCTCAGCGAGAACGGCTTCGATACGAACGGCCTCTCGCTGGCCCTCGTCACCCTGCCGCGCAGCACGCCGACGCCCGGCCCGCGGCTGAAGGTCGCATTATATGAAGGGGCCGAACTGGCAGCTATATGCTCGGCGGCGAAAGAGTTAAATCGCCATCTGAAAGGCAGGTTGGCCCGCCAGCGGCTCGTTTCGATCCCACTGCCGCGCGGACCATATGCCTCGGCGCTCGGCCTCGCCTCTCTCGAAGGGCTTTCAGCGCAGACAGATGATTTCACTGCTTATCTCTTCCCCTACTCCCGCGAGCGGGCCGAAGCGGGACTGGCCTGGGCCGTCGATTACTGGACGGCGCGGCGCGAGGCTGCGCCTACCGATAATCCAAACAAGTGCCGCGCCTGCGAGTATGATGCCTGCCGGCTCTGCCCGTTCGCTCTCGTTGCGCCCGACCCGCGCATTCAGGTCCATACCAGCCGCAGCGGCGGCAATACCCTTTATCGGGTGCGGATACGCTGATACAAGCTCTCAGCCGTCAGCTATCAGCCTTCAGTTACAAAATCGAAAACAATGCTTTTGCTGATGGCTTGTGCAATTGACATCTCGCCCCGACTTGAATAAAATTCGCTAAATTTTCGCGGGAGAAACAGCGTGGCGACGAACAAATTCTACGACCTGGACGAGGAGCTGGGCGAAATCTTGATCAGCGCCGAGGCGATACAGAAGAGGGTCAAGGAGCTGGGCGATGAGATCACCAGGGACTATCGCGGCAAGAACCCACACCTGATCTGTATATTGAAAGGCGCATGCGTTTTCCATGCCGACCTGATGCGCGCCATCGGCCTGGGGATCTCGGTCGATTTCATCGCCGTGGCCAGCTACGGCTCAGCAACCAGGTCCTCCGGCGAGGTCCGCATCCTCAAGGACCTCGACGAGAGCATCGAGGGGAAAGACGTCCTGCTCATCGAAGATATCGTCGATACCGGCCTGACCCTCGATTATCTGCTCAAAAACCTGAGCACGCGGCGCCCTAATTCGCTGCGCGTCGTTGCGCTTCTCTCCAAGCCCTCTCGGCGCCTCATCCCCGCCCGAGTCGATTACATGGGCTTCGAGATACCCGACAAGTTCGTCGTAGGGTACGGGCTGGACTACGATCAGCGCTACAGAAACCTTCCATATATTGCGGTGCTTAAAAAGGAGCCAGAAGGAGGAGCTAGAAGCTAGGAGTTAGGAGCTAGAATAAAGGCCGTGAGGCGGAAGGCGGGAGGGGGAAGAGGACCGTTATGATTCTGTCATTTCACCCATTGCCACACCACCACGCCTGTAGCTTCATCGAGATTAATCTCCTGGCTCCTAACTTCTAGCCCCTAGCTCCTCTTTTAAGGCAGTTCCCCAAGGAAGCTCCTGCCGGCTGGAAGCTGAAAGCTGAAGTTCTCGGCAATGGTCTGTCCGATATCGGCCAGCGATGAGCGCAGCCCGAGGTCGCGGCCCCGTGCAAAGGATGGAGAGAAAGCGAGTATCGGGACATACTCGCGCGAGTGGTCGGTGGATGGCGTGGTGGGGTCGCAGCCATGGTCGGCGGTCAAAATGAGACAGTCTTTCTTGCCGAGCGCCGCGGTTATCTCCGGCAGCCGCCCGTCCAGCTCCTCGAGAGCGCGCGCGTATCCCTCGACGTCGTTGCGGTGGCCGTACAGCGTGTCGAAATCGACCAGGTTAGTGAAGATCAGGGCGCCCGCGCCGCGCATCGCTTCGCGGGTCCTGCCTATCCCTTCTCGATTGGACCTGGTGTGCACGGCCTGCGTTACGCCGCGCCCGCAGAAGATATCCGATATTTTGCCGATACCTACGACCTCAAGCCCACGCGCCACAAGCTCATCGAGCAGCATGGGAGAGGGAGGAGGAACGGCGTAGTCGCGTCGTTTCGGCGTGCGCACGAAAGCTCCCGGCTGACCGATGAAGGGACGAGCGATGACGCGGCCCACCCGATGCTCCCCGCTCAAAATCTCTCGCGCTTTCTGACAAATCCGGTAAAGCTCTTCTACCGGTATAACCTCTTCGTGTGCGGCGATTTGAAAAACGCTGTCGGCCGAGGTGTAGACTATCGGGCAACCCGTGCGCATATGCTCCTCGCCGAGCCGCACGATGATTTCAGTGCCCGAGGCCGGTAAGTTGCCGAGCACGCGCCTTCCGATTGCCCGTTCGAAGGCCGAGATGATTTCGGGAGGAAAACCGTGAGGATAAGTTGGAAACGGCCGCTCCGTGATGATGCCGGCCATCTCCCAGTGCCCGGTCGTGGTGTCTTTCCCGTTCGACAGGATGGCTGCACGGCCATAGGCGCCCGAGGGACGCGCTTCCGGCTCGAGGCCTTCGAACCGGCGGATATTGGCGAGGCCGAGCCGGCAAAGGTTCGGAATCCGCAGCGGCCGCTGCCTGGCGATATTCCCCAATGTGTCGCTGCCCGCGTCACCCCAGTCTCCGGCGTCGGGCATCTCGCCCACGCCGAAACCGTCGAGCACGATTAAAATAAACCGGTCGAATCGCACCTGGCTAATCCTGTTTAAAAAGACAACTGCAGACCAACAGGGAACAATTTGCACTCTCCTCCGCACTATTCTAGTATGGCCGCCGGCCTTTTTCAATAAAGGAGCTAGAAGCAAGAGGGAGAGCGAGAGCAAGAGGGTCTCTCGCTCTTGCTCAATATTCTAGCTCCTAGCTTCTAGCTCCTGGCTCCTTTACAATACCATCGTGATCGCTGCGGCAGTGCTGGCGGCGGGGGAATCGAGCCGCATGGGCTCGCCCAAACCGCTGCTCGAAATAGACGGGCAGACGTTCATCGCGCGAATCCTTTCGGCCCTGCGCTCCTCGCGCGTCGGAACGATTAAAGTCGTGCTCGGGCACGAGGCCGAGAGGATAATGAGAGAGGCCCGGCTGTCTCCCGACGAGGTGGTGTTTAATCCCGACTATCGTCGCGGCCAGCTCTCTTCGCTCATCGCTGCCATCGAGGCGTTGAAAGGGACTGCGGTCGACGGCCTCTTGGTCTGCCTGGTTGATCACCCTTTACTCAGCAGGCATACCGTCGATAGCCTTATCGAATCCTTCTACAGCAGCGGCAAGCTGATCATCATACCGACCCATTGTGGCCGGCGCGGGCATCCTGCGCTCTTCTCCAGCAAGCTCTTTCCCGAGCTTCGAGCCGCCCCGCTCAGCGAGGGAGCCAGATATGTGGTGCGCAACAACCGCGACAACGTGCTGGAACTGGAGGTCGATGACCAGGGGGTCCTGGCCGATATCGATACGCCGGAGGATTATCGCCGAATTCGTGAGAATTCGTGAAATTCGTATTTTTGCCACGAATTTCACGAATTCTCACGAAAAGACTAGATAAGCGCCCTGGTTATCTCGTCCCGTTCCGGCATGGACAATTCCGAGATCTCACCTGCCGATTCCATTTTCAGCCCTTCGCTTTCGGCGCGCGTTTCAGCGATCACTTCCGCCTCGATGCCTGCCGCCCACAGCGCCCGTCCGATGCGCGCCGCCACCTGAGGCTCGGCGGCAATCAGCAGAGCGCCCGACGCTATAAGCGCCAGCGGATTCAGGCCGAGCGCGCCGCACACGGCGGCGGTCTCGGGCAGAACCTTGATCTTATCGCGGTAAACGTAGAGGCCGACCCGCCCGGCGCGGGCCATTTCGCACAGGCCGCCGGCCAGTCCGCCTTCGGTGGGATCATGCATGGCCGCAGGCGGTCCTGCTGATAGCGCTATCTCTGCCTCTCTCAGCACGCTTATGCCCGGCCGGTACAGATAGGCTTTTGCCCGCTCCACCGCCTCGCTTCCTAATACCTGCGCAAGCTTTCCTTCCAGCTCGCGGGCGATGATCGCCGTTCCCTCTATCGCCACTCCTTTGGTCAGGAGCACCTGGAGGCCGGGCCTCAGGCCCCGCTTGCTGATTACCTTCCCTTTTTCGACTTCGCCGAGCATCAGGCCGACGACGATCGGCCTTTCGAGCCCGGGGGTGATCTCGGTGTGGCCGCCGCAGAGCGTAATCCCGAGACCCGCGCAGGTCGAGGCGATATCCTGGAAGATAGACTCGACCAGGGCTTCATCGGTCTGCTCCTCCGGCAGGAGCAGGGTTGCCAGGAACCACGACGGCCTGGCTCCCATGACGGCGATATCGTTGGCGTTAATATGGACCGCATACCAGCCGATCCTCGCCGCGACGAAGGTAATCGGATCCGTTTTAGCTACCAGGCATTTCGCGCCGAAATCTATAACCGCCGCATCCTCGCCCACCCCGGGCGCCACTATCAGGCGCGGGTCGCGTATCGGCAGCGAGCGCAGAAGCCTGTCCAGCAGTTCCTGCTTGATCTTACCGGGCGGGAGCTTGTTCAAGGTCAAACCATCGAATCGGCAGGCCGGCTGCAACCTAGACGGCGTTGTCCAGAGTGCTTATCCAATCGCGCAGCGCCTCGGCCGTGCTCTTAAAGGCCAGCTCATCCCAAGGTATCTCGGATGGCGCGAAAAAGCGCACCTCCTGCGCTTCCACTCCAGGGCGCGGCGCGCCTGCCACGATCTCGCCGAGGTAGACGATGATCACCACCGGAAGTTCTGGATAGGAATAGACGTTAAGCAGCCGGCCTATCCTGACTTCCAGGTTCACCTCCTCCAGGGTCTCACGCGCCGCAGCCTCAGTCACGCTCTCGCCGACATCGACGTATCCGCCGGGAAAGGTCCACTTGCCGTAGCTCGGCGAGATCTTCCGCTTGAGCAGCAGGACGCGGCCCTCCTGGTGCGCTATCACCCCTGCCACTACCTTCGGGTTCTGATAATAAATGAAACCGCAGGCGGCGCAGCAGAGCTGGAGTTTGCCTTCGGGCGGCGTCGGCATTCGCTCTATAGAAGCAGCGCATTGCGGACAATATTTGATCAGGACGGCGCCCGAATGATAATGGTGCAGTTCCATTTAGATTAGCCTCGGCCTTCTAAAATTCGAGGTAAATTAAATTTAACAAAATCACCTGCCGGCAACCACTGGAACAGCGCCTGGCTGCCGAACGGGGGCCGGATTGCATAATGTCGTCCAGATGACAGAATTTAACCAGAGGTTTGAGGAAGAATTAAGACGTTTAAGACAGCTCCCCTATCCAGCTTTCCCTGGGACCTTGCATGGCCTCGAGTTAAAGGAGGAGAGATGAAAAGGAGAGTGCAAGCGAGAAGAATCCTTTTTACAGCTCTATGCTTTGGGCTTGTGGCGGCGCTGGCGCCGACCACCTCCAGGACGCAGACGACCCAGAACAGATTGACAGAAATTCCGCTCGACGGCAGCGGCTCGACCAGCACTTCCAGCTCATCCGGGGGCGGCGGCCCGGAGGTGCTGGCCTATGACGGGACCTATATCTGGGTAGCCAGGCAATTCGCTAACACCGTCACCAGAGTGCGGGCGAAAGATGGAGCCAAGGGCGGCACTTTTTCCGTAGGCCAGCGCCCTTCGGCTCTGGCCTTCGATAAGGCCAACGTTTGGGTGGCTAACCTGCTGAGCAATAACGTGATGAAGCTACGGACCAGCGATGGCTCTGTGCTCGCCACCTATCCAGTGGGCGATGGGCCGGGAGGCCTGGCCTTCGATGGGACCCATATCTGGGTGGCGAATCGCAACAGCGATACCGTGACCAAACTGCGGGCGCGCGATGGAGCGAACTTCGGCAGTTTCCCCACGGGCAGGCGACCAGTCGGCATAGCCTTTGACGGCGCCAATATCTGGGTGGCCAATAACTTCGGCAACACGGTAACCAAGCTGCGCGCCAGCGACGGCGCTGTGCTCGGCACCTATGCTGTGGGCAAAGGGCCGTTCGGCGTGGCCTTTGATGGCGCCAGCATCTGGGTGACTAACTTCTTCAGCAAGAACGTGATGAAGCTGAGTCCGAGCGACGGCGCCCTGCTCGCCACGGTCAGCGTGGGCGATGGGCCGGCAGGTATAACCTTCGATGGGGCGACCCTCTGGGTGGCTAACAGCGGCAGCAACAACGTGATGAGGATAGATCCAGTCACCAGCAGCGTGCTCGCTACCTATACCACTGGCGCAGGGCCGTTCGGCGTGGTCTTCGACGGAACAAATATATGGGTGGCTAATTTCGGCAGCGATTCCGTCTCCACCTCAGCCATAGTCGTACAGTAACGATGTCCGAAAGCGCTGCTACAGCAAAAAATATAGGGGCGCACGGTCGTGCGCCCCTGTTCTGAAATCTCTGCGCACCCTCCAGTTCTTCTCCCTTCCCTTCCGCGGATAATCCCCCAAATGCCGGTTCTCATGCTAAACTCTGATTATGGGCTATTTAGTGGGAATAGACGGCGGCGGAAGCAAGACCGTCTGCGTCATCGGCGACTTCCAGGGCCGGATACTGGCGCGCGCCTCGGCCGGCCCGGCCAATTTTTTGAAGATCGGGCTCAAAGTTGCCGCCCGCTCCCTCGCAGAGGCAATCTCAGCAGCCCAATCAAAGGCGAGGCTGAATCGCACCAAGTTCAAAGCAGTCTGCGCCGGGCTGGCGGGAGCCGACAGGCCGTCGGACCGCCGGATGCTGAAGAGAGAGCTGGAAAAGATCGTTAGCGCTTCGCGCTTCATCCTGACGAGCGATGCATATATTACTCTGGTCGCAGCAACCGAAGGAGGGTCCGGGGTGGCGGTAATCGCCGGCACCGGTTCCGTAGCCATGGGGATCAACGCGCGTGGCCAGATAGCGCGCGCCGGAGGCTGGGGCCATATTGTTGGAGACGAGGGGAGCGGTTATGACATCGGCCGCCGGGCAATTATGGCAGCTCTGCGCTCGCGCGATGGGCGCGCGCTGAAAAGCCTGCTCGAAGAGCGGGTGTTCGAAACTTTGAAAGTAAAGGATACCGATCAACTGATCTCGCTGGTTTACGGCGGCCAGATGACTCCCGACCGCCTCGCCGCATTGTTCCCGGTGGTGGTGGAGGCTGCCGGCCAGGGGGACGAAGTAGCACAAGCCATCGTAACCTATGCCGGCTCGGAGCTGGCGCTGGCCGCTGCTGCCGTCGCCCGCAAGCTCGGCCTCTTCGGCACGCGCTTCAGGCTGGCGACAAGCGGCGGGCTTTTTGCGGCAAAACTGCTCTCGGAGGCCTTTGCCGCTGCCGTCGATAAGAACGTGCCTGGAGCCGAGATAGCACCGGCATTGCATCCGCCCGAAATCGGTGCGCTGGCCCTGGCCTTCGCTGGCTCGAAGCGCCTGGCTCCGAACGAATACTTCAAACTTCTAGGGAACTGGCCCGAAGCTCAGGAATATGCTCGCCTCGGATGAGTGCGGAATAGGTCTCGCGCTCGCGCACCAGATGGATTTTATCGCCGTCTACCAGGATCTCGGCGGCGCGCGGGCGGGAATTGTAGTTAGATGATGCGACGAACCCGTAGGCGCCGGCGCTCATAATCGCCAGCAATTCCCCGGGCCGCGGCCGCGCGAGCCTGCGGTCGCGCGCCAGAAAATCGGCAGATTCGCATACCGGCCCCACGATGTCCGCGACGATCTCGGGCCTGCGGCTCCTGGCCACAGGCCAGACCTCATGGAACGATCCGTAAAGCGAGGGCCTGATCAAATCATTCATCCCGGCATCAACTATAATAAATTTTTTTCCGTTTTCCTTGAGGTAAAGCACCCGTGTCACCAGTATGCCCGCGTTTCCGACGATCACGCGCCCGGGCTCGAGCAGCAGGAAGCAATCCAGGCCCGCGAGCCGCTCGATCAGCGCCTCGGCATATTCCCTGGGCTCGGGCGGCCTCTCGTCGCGATAGGTAATCCCCAGCCCGCCGCCAACGTCGAGATAGCGTATCGCCAAGCCCTCGGCGCGCAGCCGGAGCACCAATTTTTTCAGCACATCGACCGCCTGGACGAATGGCCCCAGCTCCGTGATCTGTGATCCTATATGGCAGCTGATCCCAACTATCTCGAGCGAGCGGTGGCGCCGCGCCCGCCGGTAAAGCTCGATCGACTTCTTGAAATCGACGCCGAATTTGTGCTGGTTCATCCCGGTGGCGATATAGGGATGGGTGCGCGGATCGATGTCCGGATTGACCCGAAACGAGATGCGGGCGCGCCGCTTCAGGGCTGCGGCGCGCTCTGCGATTAACTCCAGCTCGGCCGTCGATTCGATGTTGAAAAGCAGAATATCCGAGCGCAAAGCATAGTCTATCTCTTCGACCCTTTTGCCCACTCCCGAGTAGATCACCTTGCACGCGTCGGCGCCGGCCTCGAGCGCGCGGTAGAGTTCGCCGCCTGAGACCACGTCGAAGCCGGCCCCCATGCGCGCCACCAGGTGCAGTATGGCCAGGTTCGAATTGGCCTTGACCGCATAGCAGACCAGGTGCGGTATGGAAGAGAAGGCGCGGTCGAAGACGGCGAGGTGCCGCTCCACCGTGCGCCGGCTGTAAAGATAAAAAGGCGTGCCGCAGCGCGCTGCGATCTCCTTTACCGGAATCTCCTCGCAATAAAGCTCATTTCGCTTGTAGTGGAAATAGTGCATATCCGTTTCAAAGGCAAATATAGCAAAGGGTCGAAAGGCCCGCCACCCCGGCGCTTCTCCTGGTTTTTAGTGCAGAGCCTTCAGAGAAATGCGGATGCGCCGTGTGCCCCGCGATTTCCGCGTTAAGTTAAGATCGGCTGGCTGCTATGAAAGCCTCGATTTCTTCGCGGCGCGGGGCGGAGGGCTGAGCGCCCAACCTGGTCACCGAGAGGGCCGCAGCAGCATTTGCAAAAAGCACGGCATCACGCAAGGGCCTGTTTTCAGCCAGCGCAACGGCCAGGGCGCCGTTGAATATGTCGCCCGCTCCGGTCGTGTCCACCGCCTCGACCTTAAAGCCGGGTACGATCTCGCGAGAATTCGCCGTAGCTAAGAATACTCCCCGCGGACCCAAAGTGATCAGGGCCGTCTCAATTCCCCTGGCCAAAAGCGCATCGGCGGCCATGGCAGTCCCGCTTTCGTCCTCGACCTTGACGCCTGCCAGCAACTCGGCCTCGGGCTCGTTTGGAGTTAGAATCGAGACGCGTTTGAGAAGATTATCTTCCAGTGGTCGGGCGGGGGCTGGATTTAAAATCACCTTCACGCCGTGAGCAGAGGCGATTTCGGCGGCGGCCTCTACCGTTTCGATAGGCGTCTCCAACTGCATGAGCAGGAGGTCGGCCGACGAAATCGCCTCCCGCGCCCTTTCGATATCGGCCGGCGAGAGCCGGGCATTGGCACCGGAGGAGACCGCGATGCTGTTCTGGCCGCGACTGTCAACGAATATCAGGGCGATACCGGACGGCGCGCCCTCATCTCTAACGACATGGTTCACGTCTATGCCGTCTCTCTTGAATCCTTCGACCGCCTGTTCGCCGAAGATATCGGCGCCCACGCGGGCGATGAAGACCACGTTCCCGCCCGCGCGGGCGGCCGCCACGGCCTGGTTTGCCCCCTTTCCCCCTGCTGCCATTGAGAACTCGCCACCCAGGATGGTTTCCCCCGGCCCCGGTATTCTCGGCACCTTAATGATCATGTCGGTGTTCGAGCTGCCCACCACGACGATCCTTTTTCCTGGCATGTTTTTCATACAGGGGGCGCAGCAAGCAGCGCCCCTACAAGCCTATTACCATTTTCTCTAAATAGTGACCACTCGAGTAAGGTGGCGCGGCTTGTCGGGGTCGAAGCCGTTCTCAAGCGCACGCGAATAGCCGAGCAGGTGCGCGAGGTGAATGTAGACGAGCGGCTGGAAATGGTCGTCGAGGCTCAAGTTGAATGAAAACGGTTTTACCGGCGAGGAGAGGCCGTCGAGCTGCTGACCTATAATCATCGCCTTTCCTCCCGCCCTTTGTATATCTTCGAGGATGTGGGGGAGGAACTGCCGCTCGCGCTCCGAGGAGAAGAGCGTGACCAGGCTTTTCTCGTCAACCAGGGCTTTAGGTCCATGCCTGAACTCCATGGTGTGATAGGCCATGGCCGGCACCACCGCCATTTCTTTCAATTTGAGCATGGCTTCGCGCGCCAGGCCGTAGAATGGCCCCGAGCCGAGGAAGGCGAAATTCGAGAAGCGCCGGTCGGAGCCGAGCTTCATTACCGCCGCGCCGTTCGCCTCGAGGCTCTGTTTCACCGCCGCCGGTATCTGGCCGAGCTTGGCCGCCGGAAGCTCGAGCCCGGCCAGCTCAACTATCGAGCCGAGCAGACCGAGCAGCAGCACTGAAAACGCCTTGGTCATCACGATGCTCTCCTCCCGCCCCGCGGCGAGCACAACCGCTAGATCGGCGGCACGCACCAGCCCGCTCTCCTGATAGCAGGTCAGGCCGACGGTGGTCAGCTTGAAGCGCCGCTTTAGTTCGCGGATGACGACCAGCACCTCGGATGTCTCTCCGGTGCGCGAGATCACGAAAACCAGGTTCTCGCCCGAACGGTCCAGATAGATTTCCGGGTAGAGCAGCAACTCTGAGGCCGGCACGGCAATGCCGCGCGTCCTGGTCAGGCGGGCGAAGGCATGGCCGGCGATCATCCCGGCGTAATAAGATGACCCGCATCCGGTGAAGATGACCGATCCGTAACGCGAAAGCGGGCGGGCCTGAAGCAGCGGGGCGGTGAGCCGCTGCAACTGTTTGAGCGTGGCGTCTATCGCCGCAGGTTGCTCGTTGATCTCGCGCCAGGTCAACTCTCCAGGCTTTTTCATCATCCTCCTCTGTTCTCCTTCGAATAGGCGATCCTGCCCGCAACGATAGTTCTCACCACCTCGAGCCGTTTGTCTAGGATGACGATATCGGCATAATTGCCCGGAGCCAGTGCGCCGGTATCTTCGAGCCCCAGCGCGCGCGCGGCGTTGAGCGAAGCTGCGGCCAGGGCATCCTCGATCGAAATTCCCGTCCAGGCGATGAGATTGCGCAGCGCGCGGTCCTGCGTCAGGCTGCTGCCGGCCAGCCTCCCTTCCCGGTCGCGGCAGGCCCCGTCTTTGACCACGATCTCGCGACCGGAGAGCAGGTAGCGCCCGTCGGGCATGCCGGCCGCGCTGATGGCATCGGTCGAGAGCACGATCTTGTCGCGCGCCTTGGTACGGACGAAGATATCGACCGCGGCGGGATGGACGTGTATGCCGTCGGCTATGATCTCGGCGCTCACACGGTCGTCGCTCAGCACGGCCGCCAGTATGCCTGGATCACGGTGATTGAATAGTCGCATGCCGTTATAAACATGTACAGCGTGGCTCGCCCCGGCCTCGATCGCCGCCAGCGCCTGCTCGTAGCGCGCGTCGGAATGGCCGAGCGCCGCCACCGCCCCCAGCGCGCGCGCCGCCCGTATCAGCTCGAGCGCCCCCGACAGCTCGGGGGCCAGGGTTATAATTTTCAGCTTTCCCCGCGCGGCTCGCCAGGCCTTCTCAAGAAAGCGCACATCGGGCAGCCTGAGGTGCTCGGCCGGATGGACGCCGCGCCGCGCCGCGCTCAAGAATGGCCCCTCCATATGAATTCCCAACGGCCGCGCCCCTCCCTCGATGCCGCCTATGGCTTCGGCCAGCCCCTCGAGCGCGCGCAGCATTTCCCCTTCGGGGGCCGTGATTATCGTCGGGAGAAAAGAAGTAGTGCCGAAGCGGGTCAAGGTGCGCGAGATCACCGATAAACTTTCTGCAGTAGCCTCGGCGGCGTCGCGCCCGCCGGCCCCGTTGATGTGGACCTCGACGAAGCCGGGAGCGACTATCAGGTCGCGCGCTTCCATCACCTCATCGGCCGAGGCGCGCAGTTCGGCGCCGAGCGCCCGCTCGGGACCGAGCGCCTCGACACGCTCGCCCGAGACCAGAATGAAGCCCCGCTCGATTCTCTCCGAAGGGGTATAGACCTCGCCGGCCAGGATCAAAAGCTTCATAAAAAGGGCCAGAAAGAGGAGCTAGAAGCTAGGAGCTAGAAGCTAGAATATAAAGCTGCCGGGGCGGTGGAATAGGTGAGATGTTAACCCCATGTTTCAGTCTTTATCCCTTCCAATACATGCATGAATTTATTCTAGCTTCTAGCTCCTAACTTCTAGCTCCTTCATTTATCGCCCGGCGCACATGTTGATTGCTTTCGATGAAAAGCCGCAGCGCCTCCTCGCGCGTCGCGCCGCGCTTCCCCATGATGATGGCCAGGCGCAGGTCGTAGCCGGCCTCTTTCAAGCGTCGCTCGGCCTCCTGATAATCGACGCCCAGAGCGATCATCAGAATGCGCTTGCCCCGTTCGATCAGCTTCCGGTTGTGCATCTGCACGTTGACCATCAAGTTGCTGTAGACGCGGCCGAGCCTGATCATCGCGGCCGTGCTGAGCATGTTGAGGACCATTTTCTGCGCCGTTCCCGCTTTCAGGCGCGTCGAGCCGGCGAGCACCTCAGGTCCGACCACGGGAGAGATGGCGACCTCGGCCATGCGCGCCATTTCGGAATTCGGATCGCAGGTGAGGGCTATGGTGCGCGCCCTGATTCTATTGGCCAGCTCCAGCGCGCCGCGGGTGTAAGGGGTCCCGCCGCTGGCCGCTATGCCCAATACCACATCTCCCTCCATTACGCCGCGCGCCCAGAGATCGTCGGCTCCCTGCACCGCATCGTCTTCGGCCACTTCGACCGAGCGGTAGCATGCCTCATAGCCTCCGGCAATTACCCCCTGGATCGTCTCGGGACTGATGCCGAAAGTAGGAGGGCACTCCACGGCATCGAGCACGCCGATGCGGCCGCTGGTGCCGGCGCCGACATAAAAGAGGCGCCTGCCGCGCGCAAGCGCATCGACTATGATCTCGACCGCCCTGGCGATGTTAGGGATCTCGCGCCCGACCGCCTCGGCTACTTTTTGGTCTTCGCGGTTGATGATCTCGAGGATCTCCTCTGTGGACTTTGTGTCGATATCGACCGACGCGGGATTTATCTCTTCTGTAATCATTACGATAAAGGGCCGGGTTCTAGATAATGGAGAATTTGCCTTCCGAGGAGATGCTCTTGCCCGTGATGTGATCCTGCACTTTCACCCGGACCCGGTATTCTCCTTCCGGCAGGTCGGCCAGCGACAGGCTGCGCATCAGGATAACGCGCTGTCCTGAGAAGAAGCCGATAGAGCTTCCGTCGTTGTCCTCGATGGTCTTAACCGGCCGGCCGTCGCGGAGGATTTCGTAGGTCACCTTAAGCGATGGCTCGAGATTGGCCTGGTCCACGCCGGCATTGTAGACGTGAAGATACAGGTGCAGGTCGCTCCCTTTCTGGTACTCGCCCCGCACGTTCGGGATCACCTTGTAGTCGCCGATAACGAAGCGCTCGCGCTGCGCCGCCAGGAGGTTCTTGATCGGCTCGATGCGGGCCGCCAGGATCAAGCTGCTCGTTGCCAGCGCGTCTTCCGGAAAGCGCGGCACCTGGATGCGCGTTTGCAGCGTGCCGATCTTGCCGCTGTTGACGTCCTTTACTACCATTTCGAGCTTATACAAGCCCGGCCTCAAAGCGACCAGCTTCTGGTAGACCGACTTGTTGTTGCGCGCCGCCTCGTAGTCGGCCTCGCGGTATTCGGAAGCTATCTCCTCCTCGAATTCCCCCTCGATTCTACCGCTGATCGAGGTCACGATGCCGTAGACGTTGACCGTGCCGCGGTAGAAATCGAATTCCTTATTATACTGAAGGTCACGGTTGTTGATTTCCATGGTGATCGGCACCAGGAACTGCTCTTCGTTCAGGCGGATCAGATCAGAGCGCAGGTGAAACGGCAACTGGTTGTAGGTGATTTTAGCGGTGACCACCGATTGCAGGTCTTTGAACTTTATTTGCGGCGGCCTCTGCAGGTTCACGTACTGTGCCAGCCGCTCGAATGGGGCGTCTTTCGCGCGCATGGCGTAGAGCTGGCGGCTGGTATCGGGGTTGGCGGTGGGCCGAAAGTAATGGCGGTCGGCCTTGCTCGCCAGCCCCATCGCCTCGGCATCGGTCAGCCCGGCGTTGGGCACAAAGAGCAGGGCATCCTTCTCTTCGGGCGAGAGGGCCATCCGATATTCGCCGCTCATCGTCTTGTCAACGAATTCTATTTCCACGTCCTGCCCGACGCCGTCGATATAGCGGTAGCGCCATATCTCGAAGGGATAAGTCGAGGTCGTACCCCCTCCCTCCCAGTAGGGGCGCTGGTAGCTGCCGCCGGAAGGGTGCGATTCGATTTCGGTCGGAGGGCCGAACATTATATATATGCGGCCTCGGTCGGTCTTCCAGCCGGGCAGTCCGGAGGCGAAGCGCTCGTTGGCGTAGGCGATGCGCCGGTAGTGTTCCTCTTTGAACTCGTTCTCGATCGTGCCCGGCGTCGGGTCGCGCCGCAGCCAGAACTGCTCGATGAATTTCTCCTTCTCCTCGGCCGTGGTCAACTTCTTGAACACGTCCTTCTCCTCGGGAGAAATGATGTAAACGACATCCTCGTTCAGCCACTTGTCGAAACGGTCGGCCTCCTCGCCACGCCGCTCGGTCCTCTTGTCGGCAGCCAGGCAGATCGAGGCGAGGATAAACAGGATGGAGAAAAGAAGCATGCTCCTGGATTTCATAATTATTCCCTCCGACAAGCGTAGAAAATTTTAATATAAAGCTGGCAGGCAGTCAATCTATGGAGAAAAAAGAAGCCAGAATGAGTTGATGGTAGGCGCGCAGCCGAAGGGGGGCGCTGCGCGTTAGAGTGTGGCCTCTATGCGCTCTGCAGCGAATGGGAATAGTAGAAGAAAGCAGATTCGGGTTTACCCTGCGGCTTCAGGTCAGGTCCTTCGGCCTGCGCTCAGGATTGCAGCTTCACCGGCCTCGATTCGGCGCGATGTTCCCGCGCCTGCCTGATATGCTCCTTGCCGAGGCAGCAATCGACGCAGGTCGGAAGCACTACCTGGTAAAAAATCGGATAAACCGTCTGCCTGTCGATGCAGGCCTCTTTGGTGAGGCTCTGCTCGAGGTAAGGGCAGTAGAAAGTCTCAACCCTCGGGTCCATTCTCCCTCCAGGGAACAAATACTGCCGTGATGATAGCCGAAGCCCCGCGGCTTGTAAAATTTATATTTTTTATGCGTTTGATAAATTTTCTTTATCTAAGGGATAGGCGCGTTATTTCGGGCGATCGCGGCGCGCTAGCGCTTTTTCCCCCGGCGCGCCGCCTCCTTGGCCTCTTCGGCGGCAAGCTCGTCGAGCTTTCGGGCCACGACGCTTTTCGCCTGCTCCAGAGGGAGCGAGGAGAGCAGCAAAAAGAAGCTGCTCAGATTAGCGAAATGGTCGGCCAGCGCGCGGGCCAGCTCCGGCCACGCTTTCGGGTCGCCGAACCTCTCGACAGCAATCAGCGCGCCCTCGCCGAGCGACCGGCTCTTCGGACGTTTCTTCCTTGGCATGCTTCGGCTCCTTTAGCTGGGCTGGGCCTGCCTCGCCGCAGCGGCGCGAGGCTGGCGCTATTTTTCATGTACGAATACCTTTCCCCCTTTCATCACGAAGGCCACATTGCGGAAGGCTTTGATGTCAGCTAACGGCGATCCATTGACCGCGATGATATCGGCGTATTTGCCCGGCTCGATCGTTCCGACCCTGTCCTGCCAGCCGAGCAGCTCGGCCGCCACTACCGTTGCGGCGCGAATCGCCTGCTCGTTAGTAATGCCGTTTTCCGCCATGAGTTCGAGCTCCCGATATGCTTTGGCGTGAGGGAAGGAGCCGGCATCGCTCCCGAGCGCGATCTTCACGCCGAGGCGCAGCGCTGCCTTGAAGACCTCGCGGTGCGATTCCACGATCTTTCGCCAGTGCGGCGAGAGCGGCTTTTCCTCCAGATCGAAATAGTAAGCGTATAAGGTCGGGCACCAGTAGACGCCGCGCTCGGCCATCAGGCGCAGCGTCCTCTCATCGAAGAACATGCCATGTTCGAGCGAATCGACGCCGGCGGCGATCGCCGCCTGGGCTGCCTGGCTCGAATAGGCATGTGCAGCGACGCGCCGGTTGCGCCGGTGCGCCTCCTCGACGATCGCCTTCATCTCCTCGGGCGAAAAGGTGAGCCTGAGGTCGGTTATTTCGCCCTCGGGCGAGAAGTTCCGGTAATCGGCGTAGAACTTGATCCAGTCGGCGCCGTGCTTTATCTGCTCGCGCACGGCGCGCCGGATCTGGTCAACGCCATCGACGATCTCGGCCCCGGCCGGCACCGCGACTTCCGGGGCATAGCCGAGGAGCTGGTAGTTTCCGGTAGATGAGAGGGCGCGCGTGGCGGTCTGCATGCGCGGGCCGGGAATTAACCCCGAGTCGATGGCCTGGCGCAGCGCGACGTCGGCGTATCCGGCCCCCTCGGTCTCGAGATCGCGTATCGAGGTAAAACCCGCCTCGAGCATCTCGCGCGCGCGCACGCCGGCGCGCAACGTGCGCAGCGGCAGCGAATCGCGCAGCAGTTGCCGGTCGTAATCGCCCGGCTCGAGCAGCAGATGGGTATGGGCGTCGATCAGGCCCGGCAGTACCGTGAACCGGCTGAGGTCGATCACCTCGGCCCCGTCGGGTATCTTCAGCCCGGCCCCAACCGCCTTAATCGTTTCGCCTTCAATTAAAATCAGGACGTTGCTTGCCGGCGGCCCGCCGCGCCCGTCGATGAGCTGGCCGCACCTGATCGCCACCTGCCGCTGCTCGGACCGCGCCGGGGCCGAAGCTGAGAGCAGAACTACCGAGAGCGATAGAATCGATAGCGCGAAAGCTTTCCCCATGGTCCCCTCCCCATAATCGCCGTTCGAAAGATTCAGGCCACGAATATAGCGCAGGCTCTGACAACGCGCAACGAGCATTGTAAGGAGCTAGAAGCTAGGAGTTAGAAGCTAGGAGAGTGATCTCGATGAAGCTACAGGCCTGGTGGTGTAGCAATGGGTGAAATGACGGAACTCCTAGCTTCTGCCTTCTGTTCCGGTTGCGCTCGCCTCAAGTGCTGCGATAGACTGCCCTCATAGGGCCACGAATCCGGCAACAAGCAGGCGGTATGGCTGAGCCGGCCTATCTTCGATTTTTTCATGGTTCGGCAGGCTGGGGGCATTTACCGGAGCTGTCTTCAAATCGCTGGCCGCGCTGCCCCGGGAGATGCCGGAGCTGGCGCGGCAGATGGACGAAATCGGCTCGCGCTCCCTCCCGCTGGTCGGGGCCGGCGGCGCCGCCATAGGCGCTGTGCTCACCCTGCACACCCAGGACACGCTGACCCGCTTCGGCGCTGAATCGCTCATTCCCTCGCTGATCGTCTTCTCGATGGTCCAGGAATCGGGGCCGCTGATAGCCTCCCTGATGGTCGCCGGCCGCGTGGGCGCGGGGATCGGCGCTGAGCTCGGCTCGATGAAGGCGACCGATCAGATCGACGCCCTCGAGGTCTCAGGCATAGACCCGATACGCCTGCTGGTGGGGACGCGCGTGCTGGCCCTGGTCCTGATGCTTCCGGTGCTCACCGTGATCGCCGATGCCGCCGGCATCATTACAGGTTTTCTCCTCAACCCCATGCCGCTCGAGCGCTTCATCAGCGAAGGTTTTCGTTATATCAGGCTCGAGGATTTCATTCCCAATACCCTGCGCACCACCATTCTCGGTTTCATTATCGGCATCATCAGTTGCCACGAGGGACTTAGAGCCCATCTCGAAATGAAGCTAAGCATTTGGGAACACACAATTAACCAATGATTTTGAGATGGGCTCTTATTTTAACCCGGAGAGCGCAGAGGCCGTAGATAAAATCGCCGCGCTCGCTGCGGTATCGGCGGCGAATATCTGATTTGCTAATCAGAGCAGTATATGTTCTAAAATACCATGTGGTGGGGCGCGACGCCATGTCCGTCTCGGGCGCCTGGTCGGCTATGGTGCGCTCGATTCGCAATCTCGGCCGTCCCGGCATCGCATCCATGGCGATTGCCGCGGTCGATGCCGCGCTCTGGGACTTGAAGGCGCGCCTGCTCGATCTGCCGCTTTCAGCCGTCAGCTTTCAGCAAAAAAGAAGACGCGAGAGACCGGGCACAATTACCCGGGCGAGGGTTTGTACATCAACTGTTGTTTTCCGCTCTTGCTGACCGCCGAACGCTGACGGCTGAAGGCTTACTACGCTAGCGATTATCTCCGATCAACTCGAAGCTTTCGACGGTGAGGCCCGGCGGCCGGTCCCCGTGCTCCGGATGCAGCAGCCCGACGATCTTAGCCTGACGGTTCAGGATGTTGGGCAGGCGCTTCAGCTCCTCTATCTTTTTCCCGCCTTCGAGGACGAACAACCCGGGAGAGCCCGGCGCGCGCAGCGCCAGGAATTTTTCATACCTTTCCAGCTTGCCCTTCGCCGAAACCTCGACCTCGGCCACCGAGAAGCCCGATTTTTCCAGCGCCTCTGCGATGCGGCGCGGATCGAAAGGCTTTTCGTTTTTAGCAGAGATCGCTATGTTTCCGGTTCTCAGGTCAGCCTTAGCTTTAGCAACGCCTTCCAGGCGTTCCAGGGCCTTTTCCGCCCCGTATGCTCAAAGCGATCACTGCATGCCTTTGACCTTAGCCCTCGCCTCCAGCACCTGCGCATAGCCTGTCGTAGCTAGTGCTGTTGTTAAGAGCAACAGGCTCAGGCCGATTAACATCGCGTTTTTCATATTTCACGCTCCCTTCAAAAAAGATAGCGTATGCCGGTTACTATGGTGAAGCTCCTCCCCAGTTGCAGGCCGTTGAGATCCTGCCATACCGATATGGGGGCTGAAAACTCTAGCACTATGTTGGGCCGGGCCAGGTATTCGACGCCCGGGGAGATGAAGATGGTATGGCCTCCGGTATCGGGCAGCTTGAGACCATCGCGCTTTGCTCTTCCTTCAGACCTTCCGTTCAGCTCCACGATGAGGAAGAGGTCGCGGCGGTCCGGCGGCTTCAACAGGAAATATCCGACCGAGGCGTTGTAGAAGAGCACGTTGCCGCGCTCCACGCCGCCCCCGCTGGTTGTGATTAAATATTCCACATCTGCCGAAAACTTCCAGTTCGGCCCGAAATCGCTGAATATGATGCCGGCTATGAAGTCGGCGGAATCCGTACTAAAAGCCCTTTCTCCGATCGGCGCTTTTACACCGAATGTAGCCGACAGCCTGGTGAACCCGCCGATGCGGTTCCTGCTGTAGAGGCCGTCGTACTGAAGGAGAAAAGTAGCATCGCCGAAGCCGGTGCTCCGTTCGGAAAACCTCCTGCCGCTCTCCTCGAACGAGAAGTCTCGGGTTATGAACGGCACGCCCGCAATTATCGCGGTGTTTCTGGCCAGCCCGTAGACCAGTTGAGTCTCCCAGGCCAAAACATCCACCTCGCGGTCGAGCGGGTCAGAGATGGAGGAACCGTCCTGTATTAATTTCGACAATCGGAAGACCCTCAGGTCGGTCCGCACCATTAGGTTTCTGAGGAAGAGCGTGCGCCCGGCCGGCGCGTTGATCTGCGCCCCGGCCTCGGCCACGATACTCGCCCATAAGATCAGAGACCACGCGGCAACCCTCAGCAACTTATTCGAATTTCTGCGGAAGTTCGTGCATCGCATGGCTTTCCAAGCCCCCAAGCCCCAATATAAACCCTGTAGCTATGTACGGAGTCAAGATCTTTTGCCGCCTCAGGATCAGGCGGAGAAGTTGACAAAATCTCGCATCGCCTTTACCTTGGAATTGATGCTGCTCGTGCTTTTCGACATCGATGGCACGCTGGTGGACGCGCGCGGGGCCGGGCGGCGCGCTGCGGCGATGGCCTTCGAGAAGGTGTTAGGGCTCCCCTGCCCGGAGCTGACGGTCGACGATGTCGCCGGCGCGCTCGATTCCAATATTTTCGCGCTTTTGATGGAGCGGGGCGGGGTGATGCGCGACGGGCTCCTGCCCCAACTGCTTGCGGCCTACGCCGACGCGGTGCGGGAGATACTCTCCACCGTCCCCTCCGTGCCGCTGCCGGGCGCGCTCGAAGCGGTGCGCGCGGTAAAGCAGCTCCCCTCGACCGAGCTAGGGCTCATCACCGGCTGCGCTCGCGCGGTGGCCGATATTAAGCTCGAGCGGGCCGGTTTCGCTCTGGAAGATTTCGTTTGCGGCGGCTACGGCGACGAGAGCCGCCGGCGCGAGGAGCTGGTAAAAATCGCCTTGAGCCGTTTTGAGCAGAGGCGCGGCGCGCTTCCCAACAAAACAGTATTGATCGGAGACACGCCGCGCGATGTGCTGGCGGCAAGGGAATCGGGCTCTGAGATCATCGCTGTTACTTCAGGTCCCTATTCGACAGAGCAGCTGAGGGAAGCCGGCGCGCGCTGCGTGTTGCCGGACCTTCGCGACACCGGACAATTGATGGCAGCCCTCGAACGCATCAAGAGAGACGATTAACTCACCAGCCGCCTCGCGATATCGCCCACCAGGTTCTTGTAAGCGTCGTTCAGGGCATCGAAGCGCTCCCGCTCCTCGAGCGTCAGCCGGTCCAGATTCTGCTGCACGTCGCGTATCGCCAGATAAAACTGCTGCATCATCGACCCGGGCTTCTCCTTCTCGAAATTCGGGTCCCGCTCCAGCAAAGATTGCAGCTCGGCCAGGATCCTCTCCGCCTCATCCATCCTGGCGCTCACATCGAGGTCGGCCATTGCTCTTACCTCCATAGCGCGGAGACTTTTCTCGCAGCAAGTCCTGAATTATAAATAAGCTTTCGCCTATCAGCAAGCGCTCGATTTTTTCCAGGGGCGCTGAGAATTCGTGATGATCTCTGCGCTAAAAATTAGGAGGAGAGAATGAGACAGGCGATCAGCACAGAGGGGGCGCCGCGCGCCATCGGTCCTTACTCCCAGGCGATAAAGGCCGGCGGGTTCATATTCGCCTCGGGCCAGGTCGGGCTCGACCCGGCGACCGGAAAGCTCGTCTCGGGCGGCATAGCCGCCGAGACCGAGCGGGCGTTGCTCAACTTGAAGGCAGTCATCGAGGCTGCGGGCAGCAGTCTAGAGCGCGCGGTCAAGGCTACGGTTTATCTGGTCGATATGAACGACTTCCCGCAGATGAACGAGGTCTATCGCAGGTTTTTCGGCGAGGCGCCGCCGGCGCGCGCCACGGTCGAGGTGCGCCGGCTGCCGCTCGACGCGCGCGTGGAGATCGAGCTTGTCGCCTTAGCCTGATTCAGCTTCGGGTATCGGCTGAGGTCGCCAAGATAGATGGTTACTTTCTTATAGGCGGGAGACATCTCGCGCAGCCGTTCCACCACCTCGGGCACAACCTTGAGCGTGTAGTCTATCTCCTCCTCGGTTGTATAGCGGCTGAGGCTGAAGCGGATCGACCCCTGCGCCAGATCCGGCGCGCGCTTGAGCGCGGTGATGACGTGCGAGGCTTCGAGGGCGCCCGACGAGCAGGCCGAGCCGGTCGAGACGGCGATCCCCTTCAGGTCGAGCGAGATGGTCATCCCCTCACCCTCGACGAACTCGAAGCTGATGTTGGTTATGTTGGGGACGCGCCGCTCTTTGTGCCCGTTGAGCACGGTGTTGGGGACGCTCGACAGGATGCCGTTCTCGAGCTTATCGCGCAGCGCCCGCACGCGCCCCTGCATGGTCCCGATATGGTCGGCGGCCAGCTCGCAGGCGCGCCCCAGGCCGACGATGGCCGCGACGTTCTCGGTGCCGGCGCGGCGGCTGCGCTCGTGCGGCCCGCCGACCAACAGCGGGCGCAGCTTCGTCCCTTTCTTTATATAAAGCACGCCGATGCCCTTGGGAGCGTGGACCTTGTGACCGGACATCGCGAGCAGATCGACGCCCAGCTCCTTCACATCGACCTTGATCCTACCGATCGATTGTACGGCGTCCGTGTGCAGCAGCACGTTGTGGCGCCGCGCGATCTCGGCTATCTCGGCGATGGGCTGGATAGTCCCTATCTCGTTATTAGCATGCATGACCGAGATCAGAGCGGTCTCGGGGGTGATCGCATCCTCTATCGCTTTAGGATCGACCAGGCCGTCGCTGTCTACCGGGACATAGGTGACCTTGTATCCCTCCTTCTCCAGCTCCTTGCACAGCTCGATCACCGCATGGTGCTCGATGTTAGTGGTGATAACGTGCTTGCCTTTAGCCTTAGGGTGTTCGAGCACGCCGCGGATGGCGGTGTTGTCCGACTCGGTGCCGCCGCTCGTGAAGACTATCTCCTTCGGGTCGGCGTTGAGCAGGTCGGCCACCTTCCCCCGCGCCTCCTCGACCGCGGCGCGCGCCCGCTGGCCGAAGGTGTGAATCGAAGAGGCGTTCCCGTACTCCTCGCTGAAGTAAGGCATCATCGCCTCGAGCACCTCGGGCGCAACGCGCGTCGTGGCGCTGTTGTCAAGATATACTCTCTTCATGGATTGCTCCCCAGTTCCGTTTTTAATTATAGCGAAGCGTTCGGATGCCAGCAATCGGCGCGGTGCGCCAACTGGAACTTGGTAAAGATTCGGGTTGGCCTGCCAATGGTCTTGCCCCGAAGGGGCAGTGGAAATTGGCCGGCTAATTTCCGTTGCCTCTCCGGAGCGAAAAGGCGCAATGGCTTCGTAGCCTACCAAGTTCCAGTTGGCGCACCGCAATCGGCGCAGCCTGTTGCCTTTCGCCTGCGCTAAATGATAGGATAAGGGCTCGACCCTTAGCGGGAGAGCTTTATGATTAAAAGAGCTATCGATGCGGGGCGCATCGTTTTCGTTCTCGCCTCCATCTGCTCGCTTCTAGCCTCGCCGCTTGGCGCCGCGGAGGAGAAGAAGGCGATCTTCGGCTTCGCCGCGAAAGATGTGGAAAAGCAGCTCGCCCTCGAGAGGAGATTCGCCTCCTTCCCCTCGCCGGAATCGAGCGAGCGCCACCTGCGCATCCTGACCGAGGAGCCGCACGTCGCGGGCACGCCCGAGACCCGCGCGCTCGTCGATCACATCGCTGGAAAATTCAAAGAGTACGGCCTCGATCCTGAGATCGTCGAATACCACGTTTACCTCCCCTATCCGGCATCGACCTCGCTCGAGATGATCGAGTCGCGCGAATTTCGCGCCGCTAATAAGGAAGAGGGTGTGGAAATAGACAAAGACTCTTACGATTCGTCCGTAGCCATCCCATTCAACGCCTATTCCGCTTCGGGAGAGGTTACGGCTCAGGTCGTCTACGTCAATTACGGCCTGCCGGAGGATTACGAGAAGCTGAAAGAGCTGGGGATAGACGTTCGCGGCAAGATCGTCATCGCCCGCTACGGCAAAAGCTTTCGCGGCATCAAGGTGCAGGTGGCCGAGGAGCACGGGGCGGCCGGGGTCCTGATCTATTCCGACCCGGCAGACGACGGCTTCCATCGCGGCGACGTCTATCCGCGCGGGCCGTGGCGACCCTGGAGCGCGGTGCAGCGCGGCAGCGTGCAATTCATATCGACTTATCCGGGCGACCCGCTCACGCCCGGCTGGGGAGCGACGAAAGGTGCGCGGCGCCTCGATCCTAAAGAGGCCGGGAACATCCCGAAGATCCCCTCCATGCCCATAGCCTATCGCGATGCCACGCCGCTGCTCGAAGCGCTCGCCGGCCCGGTCGTGCCCAAGGGATGGCAGGGCGGCCTCCCGTTCGCCTACCACATCGGCCCGGGCCCGACCAAGGTCCGCCTTAAGGTCGAAATGGACTACAAGATCAGGCCGATCTGGAATGTAATCGCCACGATCAAAGGGTCCGATTTCCCGGACGAAGTGATAGTGCTCGGCAATCACCATGACGCCTGGACCTACGGCGCGGTCGATCCATCGAGCGGCACGACCGTCCTGCTCGAGGTCGCGCGCGCCCTGGGCGAGTTGTTGAAGGATGGCCTGCGCCCGCGCCGCACCCTGATCCTGGCGGCATGGGACGGCGAGGAGTACGGGCTGCTCGGCTCGACCGAATGGGCCGAGGCCAACGCCGAGATGTTGAGGAAAAGCTGCGCGGCGTATCTCAACGTCGATAGCGCCGTCGCGGGGGAGAATTTCAACGTCGGGGGCGTCCCCTCGCTGAAGAAATTGATACACCAGGTGGCGCAGGAGTTCAGCGATCCCGCGACCGGCAAGACGATTTACCAGCGCTGGCTGGAACGACAGCGCCGGCAAGAGGAGGAGAAGCCGGAGCCAGAGAGGGAGCGGCTCGATGAGCCGCGCGTCAGTGCGCTCGGCAGCGGGTCTGATTACACCGCCTTCCTGGACCATCTGGGCATCGCCTCGCTCAGCATGAGCTTCGGCGGCGATTACGGCGTATATCACTCCATCTACGATAACTACACCTGGATGAAGCTCTTCGGCGACCCGACCTGGAAATATCATCCCACTATGGCCAAAATCTGGGGGGTGGCCGCGTTGCGCCTGGCCAATGCTTCGATACTCCCGTTCGATTACGCCGAATACGGGCGCGAGATCGCAAAGTTCGTCGATCGGATCGAGAAGAGCTTGAAGAAGCAGGAGGAAAAAGGAAAACCCGAGCCGGCGGCCAATCCCGGGCCGCCCGATCTGGCGGCGATAAAGGCCGAGGCCGAGCGGATGCGCCAGCTCGGCGAGAAGGTCAACGCGCGGCTCGCCGAGCTTATCGAATCGGGCGAAAGGAGCGTTTTCAAGCAGATCAACGCCAGGCTGATCGAGGTCGAGCGCAGCCTTATCTCACAGCGCGGGCTGCCGCGCCGTCCCTGGTTCAAGCATACCATCTATGCGCCGGGGCTTTACACCGGCTATGCCGCCAAGCCGCTGCCCGGCGTCGCGGAGGCGCTCGACAAGAAGGACTGGAAGACCGCCGGCGAGCAGGCCGAGGCGCTGCTCGAAGCGCTCGGGCGCGCCAACGCAACCCTGGAGACTATTCTAGCCCTGGCCAAATAAGCTACCGAGCTGTCAGCAGTCGGCTAAAAGCTGAAAGCTGATGGCTGACCACTGACGGCTTGAAATTTGCAGCCTCCGCGTGCTGTGCGGCGAATAAAAGCGAGGAGAGATGGAGCTTAAAGATTTTTTATCGCAGGATGCTCTGGCCATGCGCTCCTCGATTATCAGGCGCATGGGCTACCTGTCGGGCCGCTCCGATGTGTACAACTTCGCAGGCGGGATGCCGGCGCCGGAGGTCTTCCCATCCGAAGATCTGCTCGAAGTTTTCGAGCAACTGCTTGCCGGGCATGGGCCGGAGATATTCCAGTACACGGTAAGCGAGGGGTTGCCGGAGCTTCTCGACCTGCTTCCGGAGGTGCTGAGGAGGCGGCGGATCGAGGCCGATCGAAGCGAAGTGATAGTGATGAGCGGGTCGCAGCAGGGGCTGGACCTGGTCGCGCGCGTCTTTCTCGATCCAGGCGATATCGTCTTCGTGGCCCTGCCCAACTACATAGGGGCGACCTCGGCCTTCCGCAATCGGCGCGCGGAGCTTGCCGGCGTCAAGCTGACGGCCGAGGGGCTCGATCTCGAAGAGCTTGCCTTTAAAGTCAGGGCCGCGCGGCGCGCCGGGAAAAAAGCCAAGCTGGTCTATGTCATCCCCAATTTTCAGAACCCGACCGGCCTCAGCCTGCCCCGGGAAAACCGCCGCGCCCTGCTCGAGCTGGCCGCGCGGCTCGACCTGCTGATCTTCGAGGATGATCCTTACGGCGAGCTTTTCTTTTCGAGCAGCCGGCCCGAGAGCCTGCTGCCCATGAAGGCGATGGATGAAGAGAAGCGCGTCATCTATTTGAACAGCTTCTCGAAGATCCTTGTCCCCGGATTGCGCGTCGCCTGGATTACGGCCTCGGCGGAAATCATCTCGCGGCTCGAGCTGGCCAAGCAGGCCGCTGACATTTGCACCCCGACCCTCAGCCAGAAACTGGTGGCTGGCTACTGCCGGCGCGGCCTGCTCGAGAGGCACATTTTGCGGCTGCGCGCGTTTTACGAAAAGCGCTGCCGCGCAATGCTCGGCGCGCTCGAGCGCGCGGGCCTGGGGCGCTGGACCCTTCCCGAAGGAGGGTTCTTCATATGGCTGGAGCTTGAGGCCGGGTTCGACGCCGAAAAGGCCCAGTCTGAAATCCTGGAACGAGAAAGGGTCGGCTATATCCCCGGCGGACCTTTCTTCGTTGCCGGCGAAGCGAAAAACACCATCCGCTTATCCTTCTCGAACGAAAACGAAGCGCGCATTCGCGAGGGCATCGGCCGCCTGGCGCGGGCGATTGGGTTATAATTAAATCAGGAGGAGAAACAGGAAAGGGCAGCCGTTGATACTGAAGCCATGATGAAGTTCTTCGACTCATCGCGAGGTCAGATCGTCGCGGCGGGCTGGCACGGCGCCTTCCTGCCGCTTTACCTCGGCGCGATCCTTTACAACGCCTGCCGGGTCAAAAAAGAGCCGCGGCTCCATCTGATCCTCTGCGGCGGTTACGTTTTGGCTATGGGCGTTCACATCAAAAGCCTGCTCAACCACCTGCGCGCCGCCCGCGGCAGGGAAAAACCTAATAAATGTTCCGACAAAGTCTAAAAGAGGTGCACCTCACCTTGCTTGCCTTGCGGCAGACATACTTAAGCCAAGGGGGTTGCCTG
>FWPU01003989.1_pt1 | contig 35448 bp, 40 predicted proteins | sample 2228361 | NCBI WGS metagenome assembly FWPU01 (sample SAMEA103939777, study PRJEB20133) | metagenome
TCACATCCATTGCCTTGTTTGTTTGTTCTAATCTCTCCTCTGTCCTATCACTTAAAAATCTTCCCTGTTATTGAACGGCCTTTGGAGAAATCTTCAGACCACCGAGCAATATATTATACCTGTCTCTTGATATCTCAATCCAGTTTATACCATATTGTTTGAGTTTACCGAGTTCATTCCTGTCTGTAAGGAGTATGATAGGATGGTTCCCTTCCTCGATCCATTTAAGGAGTTCATTATCATCCCATAGTACAAATCTATCAGAAAGATAAAAATACCAGAGCCTCATCTGTTCCTTCGATATCGCATTGCCTTTCCAGAAGACAAATCTTATATCCTTCCTTGGTTCATAAGCCTTTCTTAATGATGCAAAAGGATCCCTATAATCAACAGTAAACTCCTTACTTAATCTATCTGCAAGGTGAATCACCTGATATTTCTCAGGGTTTATCCTTACAGGCACTATCCAGAAGAATATAAAAAAAGGTAATAGAAGATATCTGACTCCTTTCAGGATAATATTTTTAAGACGGTCATAGTTAATAATAGATATTGCTACGAGTATGGAAAGAAATGGAGTGAGTGAAACAAGATATCTCGATGCCTTACCTGCAGATATCTGTAAAAGTATAAAGATTGTAAAAAATCCAATAAAAGAGAAGAGGACTAAATCTTCTCTTCTTAATTTTCTTAATATAACAGGAATACCAGAAATAAGTATGATCAGCCATGGATGGTAATATAGAAGAAATTCTCTAAAATACATAAGGCTGTCTTTCTTTACATCTCCACCTTCTTGGATCCTCTGAAAGACCTGCTGTTTAAAAAGATAAATAATATATCCCTTGTGTATTGATTCATAATATATGAACCACAGAGAGGAGATTAAGATGGTAAAAAATATTAATAAATAAAGATGTGATGTTCTCAACCAATCTCTTATCTTTCTTGTAATTATACCATAGATGGACACTGTAAGTGGCAGGAATACTGCAAAAAGAAATTTACACATCAAACCTATAAAAAATGATAGACCCATGAGATAGTATCCATACCTGTTCTTCTCATTCATCAGAATGATTGCATAACATCCAAGGAGAATGGAAAAGATGAGAAGACTTTCGGGTCTGTTGGTTGTGAAGTCTCTGAATATCCATCTTGTTGTTATGAAAACAAAGGACGATAAAAAAGATAAGTCAATTTTTTCTGTCCATCTGTAGACAATATAATAAAGCATGAATGCATCGATGGTGCCTATAACAAGAGAGGGAATCTTCGAGGCATAAAAGTTTATACCGAATATTTTGAAGGAGATTGCAACAAGCCAGAAGTATAATGGAGGTTTGTTAAGATAGGGTTCACCATCGAGGACAGGATTAAGATAATTATTATTCTCTACCATATTCTTTGAGATACAGGCATATGTGAGCGGATCACTCCTTAAATCTCCTGACCACGGTCTGAGCCAGAATACAAGTAGTATCCATAGCAGTAGATAGAAGAGGCTCTCTCTATGTTTCAGGTTCATAACCCTTCAATCCTGTAAATAACAATGGTCATCCTTCTTGCCCTTATTTCACCTACATATGCAAGTTTTACATCATTTAGTTCAGATATATATTCCTTTCTTGTTATAAGAAAGGAGTTTTTTATAATAATATCTTTGAGTCTATTGACTGCAATGACATCTCTTTTAAGGTAGAAGGCAAGGTGCGGGTTTCCTGTCTTATAGTCGTAAATCATAACCCCAGGTGGAACGATACTGTTTATCAATTGAGCGGATTCTCTATAATAACTATGTTTCTCTTTATGGTAGGGAAAGTAGGTGGATGCCCATGCTGTCTTTATAAAGAGTAATGATAACGCCATTACAGCTATAACCATATTTATCCTGAGCCTTCTTGATATAAGAATAATCCCTGTTAATAATAGAAATAATATCGATATCATTGTCACAGGATTAACAGAGATTTTATAATGATATATAAAGACAGGTATGGAGAGTGACCCGATTATGATAAATACACCAAAAGTAGATATGAATCTCCTGAACCATAAAGAGGGGTATCTTTCTTCTGATATGAGGGAACTGAGAGGTATTGCTATCAGGATCACGAGGGCACATGATAGGGGAAGAAGGTACCTAAGCCTTGCTCCAGGAATGAGTGAGTAAACAGGTACAGAAATTAGCAGAAATAACATTAAGTAGATGGCAAGATCATGAAGTTTGTTTTTTCTTAGTGATTTATCTTTCCATAAAAACAGGAATGGTATCCATGGCATATATTTTAGTAAATACTCTATCGGAAATTCTATAATATGTCTCAGAAAGCCACCTTTTTTCAGTGGTTCTCCCCTTACAAGTATCTCCCTCCACCAGTGAGATAAGACTTTATTCAATTCAACTTTCTCGATTAATGGCAAGAACCATGACATGAATATAATAAGATAAACAAGTATACCCATAAGGTGATAGAAAGAGAATAGTTCCCTGAATCTTTTCCTGTATACGAGATAGGGGATCAGTCCAGAATAAAAGAAGAGAGGTGCCTGTATGCCCTTTGTGAGTGTACCGAGTGAAAGAAGACTCATGGATATAATGTATGCAGGGAACTTTTTCCTTTTTATCTCGGAGAGATAAAACCATATAAGTATAGATAGGGTTATGAAGAATGTGAAGGTCATGTCTATCTCTGCCTTTATAGCCTTATCCATCACCTCAGGAAGCGTGAGAAAGATAATCCCTGGCAGGATGAACCAGATATTATTTACTTGGGAAACCTTCATCCAGAAGATACTGAGCATAACTGATGTGAGAAATGCAGTTATTACAGAGGATAGCCGTGCTGTTAATTCAGATATCTCTCCTAAAATCCTGAATATCAGCGCAAGATACCAGTTATAGAGAGGTGGTTTATTGAGATAAACCTCGCCCTCAACCCTCGAAACAATGTAGTCGCCGCTTCTTAACATCTCCTGTGCAATGATTACCCTTCTTCCTTCTTCACCCTGAAACTCCCTCATGTGGATGAATGGAAGATTCAATAACATTGAGAAGATGAAAAGAATAATCAGACCTTTAAGGACTTCCTTTTTATTTTTATTCATCTAACTCCTTACTGAGTCTTCGATACAGAGTTTAACGATCTCATCAACCTTATATGATATATCAAAAGCCCTTACAGAGTCCCTTATTTCTTTCTTTGAGACCTTCTGTGACATTGCTATCTTCATTCCTTCGATGAGTGAATCCATATCATGAAGGTCATTGATCACATAACCTGTCCTGTCTTTTATCACTTCTGCACAGCCATTTGCACTGCTCGTGATTGTGAATAGTCCCATTGCTAAAGCCTCGAGTGATGCATTGGAGAATGGATCATAAATGGTTGGAAGCACGAAGGCATCAGAGATCTGATAAAGAGGTAAGACATTTTTTTGAGGACCAAGAAAGTATATCCTTTTTTCCAGACCGACTCTTTCTGCAAGATGCTTGTATCTTTTTTCGTTTTTATCCTTACCTACAACGATTAAAGATGCATAATGTGGTAAAGCCTTCAATGCCTTTATCGCAATATAGAGTCCTTTTCTTCTGTATCCGCTACCCACGAATAGAAAGTAGAATCTGTCATCTGGAAGATGGAGGGATTTAAGTATTTCATTCTTTCTTTTTATGCCATCCATAAAGGCATCTTCCATTTCGTTCCATTCAACACCATTATGTATGACGACTGTTTTGTCGTATGTTTCAGGATAATAATATCCAATCTCTTTTCTCACCATCTCTGAATTACATATTATTCTCTTTAGATAACCAGATAAAAATGCTTTCTTTTCCACCCTTATCGTTGCTATATGGAATGGATTTATACTGAAACTCATGCACCTTAACCAGGAGGAAAACTCACATCTTCTTTTCAGGTATGCTATATGGCAACCCCCACCAGTTCTTAGATGTGTCTGGTAATCTGTTCTCTCCATACCGAGGATACAGTCATAATCTGAATTGATGAGATAGGATCGCACATTTTTATTGAAGGTGAGGAGCCTGAGAAGATTATTGTATGGAAATGTCTTGATCTTCACGATATTTATATTTTTCTTGACTTTCTCCCATCCTGCACTGCGGGATGTGAGGATATCGACCTCTGCACCATATCTCACAAATGCATTTGCTATGAGGGTGGTATATTTCTCTGCACCACCATATGGAGTATAGTTACTCTTTATAATTGCTACTCTCATATCCTATAATAAAATCTATGTTACCAGAATTTTTGAAAAAAAAGGTATCTTCGATTCCGCTTCTTCAGGGTTTTCCATTAATAGTAGTACTGAATACAGTCCTCTCCATCTTTATATCTATACCTGTTTTGGAGTTTGCAATAAAGAATTCGACTGGAATCAGGGGTATTCTTTTTACGGTAATTACAACCATATCGAACTATCTTATTATTAATCTTGCTGTAGCGGTTATCATTATTCTTTTTTCACTTCCTTTGTGGAAGAGGGTTACAACTCTCATGAATATTTTTGGTTATACGATCTTTCAGATAATACTTATCATAGATACAAGGATATTCAAGATCTTCAAATACCACATAAACTCCCTTGTTATAAATGTCATAACTACAGAGGGTGCAGGAGATTCAGTGAAGATAGGAGGAAAGACGATTTTTGTCTTTATATTTTTCACTATTCTCATCATTGCCTTTGAGACTGCATTAACGATACTTTCCTTGAAAAGAAGAGAGGACTTTAAAAAATTTCTTAAACCTGTCTTTTTAGGTATGCTAATCTTTATACCTCTTGATAAGGGTTTATATGCCTGGGCGGACCTTTATAACATCACAGAGATAACACGGAATTCAAGGATATTTCCTCTTTATCAACCCCTCACAATGAAGAGGTTTGCTTCGAGTGTTTTGGGTATAGATGTCAACAGAGAGGAGAATATAAATATAAAGATTCAGAGGATGGGTCTTCTTAAGTATCCCAAGGAACCATTGAGATTTAATGAGAAGAGATTCAGGAGATATAATATCATTCTCATTATTGTGGATGGATTGAGATGGGATATGCTCGATGAAAAAATAATGCCTGAGACATGGAGATTCAGTAAAGAGAGCATGGTCTATACAAATCATTACAGTGGTGGAAATGGAACGAGATTCGGTATATTTTCGATTCTTTATGGAATACACGGTTCTTACTGGCATAACTTCCTTGCGATGAGACAGTCTCCTGTTCTCATAGATACCCTGGTCGATAAAGGTTATGACTTATTTATACTTTCGAGCACAAGGCTCACCTTTCCTGAATTCAGGAGGACTGCTTTTGTCAGGATACCTGAAAGGATAATCGATACATTTAAAGATATGGATATCCCTGAGAGAGATAGATTTATTACAGAGAGACTGATTGAGTATTTATCCCGAAGGAATGATAGACCATTCTTTGTCTTTCTTTATCTCAATTCGACTCACCAGCCATATACGTATCCAGAGGAATTCGAGGTATTCAAACCCTCCTTGAAGGGGAAGATTAATTATTTTAAGACATCTCATGAAGAGGTCATGATGCTCAGGAATAAATACCTCAATGCTGTTTATTACACTGATTTTCTAATCGGGAAGATCCTCAAAAGCCTCAGGGAGAAGGGCTTGATGGAAAATACGATGGTCATTATCACGGGTGATCATGGTGAGGAATTTTATGAAAATGGACACTTTGGCCATACATCAGCATTCAATGACTATCAATTAAAGACTCTCTTTGTGATGCACCATCCTGAGAGAAGACATGAGACTGTAATGAGCCTTACATCCCACCACGATGTTGTACCGACACTCATGGAGATACTCGGATGTGTCTCAGACCCATCTATTTACTCCCATGGCATATCCCTGCTTTCTGAAAAGGAAAATGGTTTTATCCTCACAGCAAACTGGGATACATCTGCTTTGATGGATGATGAGCATATAATCATATTTTCTACAGAGAGTTACAATATAGGAAGATTTGAGATAAGGAGAAAGAAGGATTACTCTCTTCTTGATGAAAAGAGGGAGATTCTCAGGAATAAGAAAAACCTGCTCCAGAAGGCGATACAAGCGATGTCTGAATTTTACAAATAACTTATATACTCTTAAAAATATCAACAAGCATCTTGGATACAACTTCTATAGAGTAAAATCTTTCGACCTTTTTCCTCGCATTTTTGCCCATCTCGATCCTAAGTTCTTTATTTTCAATAAGTCTTTTAAGACTGCTGTAAAAATCATCGATCCTATTCACAACGAATCCCTCTACTCCATCCTCCACAATCTCTCTCATCACACCAACATCTGATACAACAGGAGGAACCTCCTGAGCCATATACTGCAATGCCTTGTAACCACACTTGCCCCTTGCATGTTCGGTATCCGGAAGTGGCATCACACCGATATCAAAGAGACTTATCTCTTTTTCCTGATTCTCAAGACTCCAAGGTATGAATTTCACATTAACTCCGTTGATCTTTAATTCTCTGTTACTGAGGATCCTTAATTCTATATCGTAGGATCTTGAGAGCTCTTTCAAGACATCCGATATCAGATTGAGATGAATCAGATTTATACCACCACCAACCCATCCTATGACAATCCTCTCGTTTTCATGGTTGTGATCTTTTAAAGGAATATTCCTTATCTCGACTGCGGAAGGTATGATGACCACATTCTTATTGAATCTTTCAGCAAACTCCTTCAATATCCTATTACCTGCGATTATGAGGTCTGAATTCTTCACTAGGAATTTAAACTTAAAATACCTTGTTTTACTATAAGGGTTTTTATTTTCATCATGCCTGAGATATATGGCATCATCAAAATCAAATATGAGATAGGGTGAGAGGATTCTGAGTATAAATGACTCAATTGGTGATATCAGTTTCTTCTGTAGAAAGATTGCATCATATTTACGAATCTTCTTAAAGATCTCTATCTTTTGAGAGAGTCTACTGGAATATGGAATGAGATCATACTCAATACCATGGTCTTTGAGTTCACTGAGAAGGTTGATTACCCTTACTCTGCTACTTGGCAGATTCCTATCTTGTATAAGAAATAATACCTTCATTTTCTTGCGATAATGACTAACTCCTCTCCGATACTTTTATTAAAGATATGGAGGATTCTCTCCTTCAATTGAAAAACCCTGATTTTATTTTCAAGGATAATCTTCTTTAAACTTGAATTCTCAATACTTCCTCTTGCAAAAGATTCAGCCTTTGCAGATGATGTAAATATCTTTATTATTTTAAATCCTGCCTTCTCTACCAACATCTTTAAGTTATAATGATTAAATAGATAAAGATGTCTTGGAGGATCGAGTCCCATCCAGGACTCCTTGAAAGTGATGTGTCCAAGACTTTGAGTATTTGGGGTAGTGATCACAAGAGTGCCATCTAATTTAAGTAATCTGTAACACTCTTTTAATATTTCTAATGGTTCATAAAGGTGTTCTATTACATGGTTCATGATAATCGCATTGTATATCTGTGGCTCCAGATTAAGAGAGATAAGGTCTCCATAATATATTCTTAGATTGAATTTATGAGTTGCAATCTTGATTGCCTTTCTATCTATCTCAACGCCTTCGACATCCCAGCCTTTAGACCTGAGCCAAGAAAGCCTCTCACCATTGCCACAACCTATCTCGAGTAATCTACCACCATTCTTTCCAAGATACATATGATTTAATCTTTTTCTTTCGTATCTTATAAATAAAATTCTTTTTAATAAACTGTATATGATCTTAAATGGAAAGTCAAGAATCACTTCGAAATCTTTTGGTCTCTTTTCTTTAACAGTATGGTGGGTATAATAATCCTTATAAAGTAAATGAATGCTATCCATTGAAGGCTTTGGATTCAACCATAAAAGTTTGCATGAGGGATTATCACATTTTATAATATTCCATACGCCTTCAACACCATGCACTCTATCCCTTAAATCCTTGTAGAGATAATTACCATTTCCATCACATATATAACATTTGTCGATATCAATGGTCCTGATTACATTATCCATTGTATTTTTTCTTTAATCTTCCGACCTCCATCGCGAAGTCTTCAGAAAGGAGTCCAAGCATCTTCAATGGTTCACACTCATAACCTTTTGTATACTTAAGTATCATATTGTCATCAGGACTGATGACAGGATCATAAATCAGAATATTATCTGTGTCTTTATCAGACCATCCATAATTTAATGCAATCTCCTTTATTTCATCATAGGTTAATCCATTTTTTGATATAAATCTATAAAATATCTCTTTATGGTGAAAGCCTTGACCCTCTTTTCTATCAGGTCTTGCAATGTTACAAAGCCATCCAATAATGGCTTTTGTTATTATCTGCTTTTCTGAGCGAATAGGAAAGTGGGCTATGTAGATATCATTAAGCAAAACAATAGGGCGCCATTCTCTTTCTTTAAAGAGAATTTTTCTTAACAATCGATGACTACCAAAGGATAAGAATGTATCCTTTCTCTTTGCGATATCTCCTGATATAAGGACCTTGAATACCGTAGATTTATTCCTTTTTCGATAACATATTCTTTTCAGAATGTTGTTTTCCAATTGATTATCATTGGGTGTGGGTATGTAATTCTTCCAGAAGATCCTGTAAACAGTATCACTTGAAAGTTGAGATAGTCTGTCCCTGATACCACCATCTCCCTTATAGACTATGAATTCATCTGCATCAAGCGGAAAGACCCAGTCTGCCTGGTATATTCTTACTGCCCTCTTCATCATCTCTGTAAGAACCCTTTGCTGAGGCTGCTCTATAGAGTTATAATTGATTATTTCTATAGGAAACCCTTCTTTATATAGATTCTCGAGTATTATAAAAGTGGAATCGATACTTCTGTGGTTTACTACTATCATGTGGTCAAAAAACCTTAGATGGTAACGGATGAATGTCTCTATAATGTCTGATTCATTTCTCACAATACTAATAGAAACTATCTTCATATCTTCTCCCTGACCATACTATTGTACCCAGAAACCATACCTGCAACGAAGCATATCCATTTAAAATATATAATTTCAATTAGACCATGAAGGATGAATGCACTTAAAAAGATGGATAAGAAACCATAATTCATGGTCTGGACTGAAATATTGTATTTATTCTTTGAGATATTTTTCACCACTGTAAATATACATATAAGAAAAAAAGTAAGATAGGATAGGATTCCAAAAATGCCCTGTTGAAACATTATCTGTAATATCATATTATGGCTATGTCTGCCATATCGATTAAATATAAATTTTTCATTATCACTTTTTTTGACTCTTACAGGTTCTTCAGCCATTATTATCTTATCACCATAGCCCCACCCTGTAAATGGAGATTCTAAAAATCCATCGAAGTATCTGTTCCAGATAGGTGTCCTCATATTCAGGGTAGCAATATCCTTTCCAAGATTATCAATTCTTTTTTTCACAACTGGAACTGTATCTAATAATATCAGAAAAGAGATCACAATAATAATTATTGAACCAACCACGACACTGAGCCTGAGTATATTTTTTTTAACAAGATACAATGACCATAGAAAGATTGTGAATACAAGGCTTAACCATCCTCCCCTTGAACCTGTAAGAAATATCGAGACTATTGTGATGATAATAAATACCATAAGAATCAGACTCTCTTTTTTAGTCTTCTCTGAGCTAACTAAATAGTAGGCAATAAAGATGGGTAAAAGGATATTCAATAACATTGCAAAAACATTGTAATGTAAACCGAATTTTACTACTCTTGTATCAGGATAGAAGTGTCCATGGAGAGTGCCTTTCCCAGATATGAATGTATAGATAGAACCTAAGAGTAAGATAATCAAAGATGCATAAAGATATTTTATTATTAAGGTATTATCCTTATCTGCCATTATTATTGTATAGATAGAGATGAAGAGGAAGAACCCTGTGAGGATGTCTTTATTAATCTCTTTAAGAGAGTACGAAGGTTCTATAGAGAAAGGAATGAGAATGTAACTTACAATGACATAGCACAGAAGAGAGATGAAGACCGGGCTTCTTAAAATAAAATAATCCTTTTTTAATACCATATAGATTAATGCACTTATACCGCTTAAATAAGGAATGAAGTATCTTAAATCACCTCCCTTTTTTAAATTAATAATTGCATATAAAATGAAGATGAAGGTTGAGGCCTTTAAGAATACTAAAAGTCGAGAACAAATCTTTTCCCTATCTCTTCCTACCATGCCCCTCCTGTAAGTGTTGCGATGACAGAGCCTATTAAAACCTCTGTCTTAAGCATCACAGGTATCCTTTTATTGTCATCTGTGAGGTAGATAATTATATCACCTTTTCTCGAAAAAATGCCCTCTGACTTCATGAGGGGTTTGATGACTACTGTATCGAATTTACCAAGGGGTGTCTTCACATTTTCTCTCTTCAATACTTTCACCTCCACATTCCATATCTTTTTTGAATCGAATACAGTAACATATACTGATTTACCGGGTATTAGCTCAAAAAATCTTATATAAAAGAATGCAGAAAGAGGGTCAAGGACATCTGAAGGTAATTTCACCTCATGGTTATCTTTTTTTAAGTAATCCCTGTAGATTGCCTTTCCTTCATCCATGTTAAATATAACCTCTTTATCTCTCCTGTGCTTTCCCTCTCTTATCTTTATCCTGTAATTAATGGGTTTTCCTGGATAAAAGTCTTTCTCTCTTCTGAGATTCGATGTCACTATATCTTCGACCTTATAAAAAATAGATATCCAGTCTGCTGAGAGGGCAGTTGAGGTTATAATAATCCTGTCATTATCTTCCTTTATCTCGAGTATAGCAGTACCTGTCTTGATACCATTCCAGGTAAGTTTATACTCAAATCTTTCGTTAAGTGGAGGAGAATTATTCTCAGATTCACTGGCAAGAACAGAACTAAAAAAGGAAGATGATATCAGAATAGTATAAAGAAAAATTTTTTTCAGATTCATTTCATGGCATTCCTTATTCTCTTTATTATCTCGATCTTCACATCTTCTATTCTGCCATAAATGGTAAATCCAGCTGCCTCCTTGTGCCCTCCTCCATTGAATTCTTGTGATATTCTGGCAACATTTATCTTTCCCTTTGAGCGGAGACTCACCTTCCACTTGTTATTTTCGATCTCCCTGAGAAATACAGATACCTCTACATTGTTAACCATTCTTGGAAAATTCGAGAAATTCTCGGTATCAAGGGATGTCGTATTTGTCTTTTTAAAGTCTTCCTGTGTTACATATGTGAGTGCTATGCCATCCATAAATGCAAGTTTTTTTAATGCCTCTATAAGAAGGCAGAATCTTTCCAGTGTCCAGTTTTCATATAATGCCCTGGATACAACTTCCGGTCTCACACCTTTTTTTAGAAGTTCGGCAGAGATTTCGAGAGTCTTGGCATCTGTATTAGAGTATCTGAATGTACCAGTATCTACAGCGATTGCAGTGTAGAGATTTATTGCTATATCAGTGTCTATCTCTATACCAAGGGCAGAGATAAGATAGTAGACCATCACACCGGTAGCAGGTGCTGTGGGTTCGATCCACTTAATTGCATCCGTATCCCTTTCTGTTTCATGATGATCGATAATTAAAAAAGGATATTCTTTACCCATCAGTTCAATCCCTGCCCTTTCAGGATGATTACAGTCTATAAGTACAATTCCATCAGGTGACCCTGATTCAATAATGGAGTTAAGGTCTCCATTTCTGAATCTTTCACTCCATGGAAGATAACTGTAAAAATATGGAACAGGGTCTTTATCATAAAGAATGGTCTTTTTGCCCAGTCTTTCAAGAGCCATAGCAAGGGCAATGGATGAACCGAGTGCATCGCCCTCGGGATTGATATGGGTTGCGATAATGAATCCCTTTCCTTTCTTAAAGAACTCGATTACTTCTTCAGGAATCTTCATAATATATTAACCTTTTATTTATTCCAGAGAGTCCTTCTTAAGTTCTCTCAGTAATTTGTCTATCCTTGCACCGTATTCAATAGATTTATCGAGAATAAATTGTAATTGCGGGATAAATTTGAGCCTTACTTCCTTTGCAAGTTCAGAGCGTATGAAAGAACTCGCAGAATTAAGTATCTCGATGGTTATCTCTCTCTCTTCTTCTTTCATGACACTCACAAAGACGCGTGCAATCTTTAGGTCATCCTTTATCTCAACATCGGTCACGGTCAAGAATCCAATGCGTGGATCCTTGAGTCGGGTCATCACTATATCTGCAATAACCTCTCTTAGGAGATCCCCAACTCTTTTTGATCTCTTATAGGGTAGCATCAGAGAAACTCCATAGAGGAGTTGATGATCTCTACTTCTGATACAGACTCAATTATCTTTCTTATCTCATTATATGTTGAGTTTATTACATCAGGATTATTCGCCACGCATGCTATGCTCAGATTACTCCTCTGCCAAAGGTTATTACCATCCTCTGCAACAGATACATTAAGTCTCTTTAATCGATCCTTTATGGATTTTATCGACATCCTTTTCTCTTTAAGGGAGTTTGCATAAGGAATATCTAATTCAAATGTTATAAATCCTATGTACATATTTCGATGAGTCTCTGTTAAAGTTTTGCCGCTATTTTTTCTATTACATAGTTTTCTAGTATATCTCCAACCTTTATGTCATTAAAATTCTCTATCAGGATTCCACACTCATATCCACTCTGGACCTCTTTCACATCTTCTTTGAATCTTTTAAGGGATGCTATCCTGCCTTCATATACGACTATATTATCTCTTATAACCCTTATTCTATCCGAGGCCCTTGTTATTACACCATCTATGACATAAGAACCTGCAACTGTACCTACCTTTGATATCTGGAATAATTGTCTCACTTCAGCTCTCCCGAGTATCTTTTCTTTTAGGGTTGGTGCAAGCATTCCCTCGAGTGCTTTTTTGACATCGTCTATTGCATCATAGATTACATTATACAGCCTCACATCAACTCCTTCACGCTCTGCTGTTTGTGATGCCTTCATCTCAGGTCTAACATTGAAACCTATAATTATAGCATTCGATGCAGAAGCAAGGAGGACATCTGATTCATTTATACCTCCCACTGCTGCATGAAGAATCCTGACCTTCACCTCAGGATGTGTGATGGATTCTATTGCCTTTCTTAATCCTTCCACAGAGCCCTGTGTATCTGCCTTTATGATTAGATTCAGTTCTTTTATCTTACCTTCCTGAATCTTTGTGTAAAGATCATCAAGTTTGACCTTTTCCTTTGAAAGTTCTTTGAGTCTCTGTTTCTGTTGTCTCAAAAGGGTAATCTGTCTTGCCTTTCTTTCATCCCCCACAACAACAAATGTATCACCAGCTTGTGGCAGTTCTGAGAATCCTGTAACCTCAACTGGTGTGGATGGGGTGGCAATCTCTATTCTCCTTCCTGTGTCATCAGTAAGGGCTCGTACCTTTCCGAATGTCGTTCCAGCAACAAAGGCATCTCCAACTTTAAGGGCTCCATTCTGGATTAGAACGGTAGCTACAGGACCCCTCGTCCTGTCGAGTTTTGATTCTATTATTGTTCCTCTTGCACTCCTTGATGGATCTGCTTTTAGTTCCAGTACCTCGGCCTGCAGCAATATCATCTCAAGGAGATTTTCTATGCCTATTCTTTTTTTAGCAGATACCTCAACGAATATATTCTGGCCTCCCCATTCCTCAGGTATTATTCCGTGCTCTGAAAGTTCGTTCCTCACCTTTTGAGGATTTGCCTCGGGTTTGTCTATCTTGTTTATTGCTACAATAATGGGAACATTGGCAGCCTTTGCATGATTGATAGCTTCAACAGTCTGGGGCATGACTCCGTCATCAGCAGCAACCACCAAGACCACTATATCAGTGACCTTTGCACCTCTTGCCCTCAATGTTGTGAATGCCTCATGGCCTGGAGTATCGAGAAATACTATATCCTTGTTGTTCAGATTTACCTTATAGGCACCTATATGCTGGGTTATACCACCTGCCTCTTTTTCAGCGACCCTTGTCTGTCTTATTGCGTCAAGGAGAGATGTCTTTCCGTGATCCACATGTCCCATTATGGTTACCATAGGAGGTCTTGGAACAAGTTTTGTTTTATCCTCTGGAGCCTCTTCAAACTCTGGTTCTTCCTCGACCTGTACAACCTCCACCTTTATTCCAAAGGCATCAGCCACGAGTTGTGCAGCATCAAGGTCAACAGGTTGATTCGCAGTAGGCATATAACCAAGTTCCATGAATTTTTTAATAACCTCTGCAAGTTTTACTCCCATCAGTTCAGCAAATTCTTTTACAGTAATCCCTTCTTCAAGTTTTATTGATTTCTTTCTCTGTATGGTTGAGACATGAGCGCTCTCCTTTAAAGGTTCTCCGTGATGCTTTGCCTTTGATGGTTCTGGTTTTTTACCGTGTTTCAGGTCATGCCATTTTTTGGGCTCTATTTTTCTTACAGACTGAAATGCCTTCTGAATAGCAGGCTTTGTTCTTAATTTTTCTATCCGATCTCCTTCTACATCCTTTTTAAACCTGTCAGGTACGATAACATCGATATCAGGTTCAGGAATCTGAAAAACCTCTTTCTTTTCAGGAATGGATTCTTCTTCAGTCTTATATTTAATCTGTGGTTTGGGTTTTACTTCAACCTTCTTCTCAGGAAGAATCTCAGTCTTTTTCTCATCTTCCTTTTTTTCCTCTTCAGTCTTCCCTCTAGCCGTAATTTTTTCAGAGACCCCGACTTTTTCACCTACCTCCTTTGATTTGATATAGGAGTTGAGTTTTTCGAATACTTCCATATCCACGCTCGAGGATGAGTGTTCCTTTACGGCAATATCCATCTCTTTGAGGATGGAGATGACTTCTTTCCAGTCTTTTCCGAGCCTTTTTGCTATTTCATGGATCCTTATCTTTTGCATCCTTCTCCTTTAATATCTTGAGTAAATGGTTAAGTTTTGTATATTATAATAACACATTACATAGATATATGTGGAATTTTAGATAACTTGGATTTCCAGAGCAGTTAAAATCGATAAGAATAAGGAGGATAAAATGGCAACATGTTATGTTTGTGGAAAGAAGAGGGTTACGGGTAATAATGTAAGCCATGCAAATAATAAGACAAAGAGGTTTATATTTCCAAATCTGCAGAGAGTGAGGATAGTAGACAGTGGTGGTGTAAAAAGACATGTTCATGTATGCACGAGATGTCTAAGATCTGGGTTTGTGAAAAAGGCTGTTTAATCTCTCGATGAAGGAATTACGCCATATACTCAGTGGCATTGTTTCTGATCTTGGCATATCTAATGATCTCAAACTTATTAAAATAAAGTCTGAGTGGAAAAACATAACAGGTGAATTGATCTTTATGCATTCAGAACCATGGAGTTTAAAGGATGGGATACTCATTGTGAAGGTTGACTCTCCCCACTGGATGCAGGAGATCAAGTTTCATGAAAATCTTATTATCGAAAGGATTAATGATCATGCAATAAGAGAGATTAAACTTAAACTGGGAAGGATTGAAAGACATGCTCATGGAAGGGGAAAGAAGAGCAGGAAATCTTCTCTTAATAGAGATGACATGAGATTTATAGATATGGTGACATCGGAGATCAAGGATGAAGGGCTCAAGTATTCCATAAGGAGGGCGATAGAGAAATCTTTTATTCAGATGAAAAAGTAAAGGATTGATATGATTCTCGATGAGATTGTAAAGAAAAAGAGGGAGAGACTCAAAGAATTGAAATCCAGAAAGTCTCTTTCAGAGTTGAAGAGATATATAAGGGATATTCCTGAGCCTCTTGATTTTAGAGATTCCATAAAGAGAAGGGACTTTATACGATTGATTGGAGAGATAAAGAAGGCGTCTCCATCAAAAGGAATAATAAGGAGGGATTTTGATCTCTCTTCGATAGCAGATATATACGAAAGATACTGCCATGCAATATCAGTCATTACAGAGGAGGACTTTTTTTCAGGGAGTCCTGAATTTATCAGTTCTGTAAGGGAAAGGGTCACAAGGCCTCTCTTGAGAAAGGATTTTATAATAGATGAGTACCAGATATATGAATCGAGGGCATTGAGAGCAGATGCCATTCTTCTCATAGCATCTACCCTTGTAAGAGCACAGGCAATGGAGTATCTCGATATTGCAAAGGAACTCGGGATGGATGTGCTGTTTGAGATACACAATGAGGATGAACTCGAGGAGGCTCTTCTCTTAAAGGCAGAGATAATAGGGATCAATAACAGGAATCTCAGAACCATGAAGGTTGATATAAGTAATACCCTGAGATTGATAGAATATATCCCTGATGACAGGATCGTGGTGAGTGAGAGCGGAATAAGAACAAGAAGGGATGTGGAGATGCTTTCTCAGTATAAGGTAGACGCTCTTCTCATAGGGACTGTATTTATGGAATCTGACAATATAGAAAAGAAGATCAGGGAATTATTTGACTTTGATAAACTCCATGAGGAGATAGGATAAACAAGACCTCATATTTGCAGGGAGGCGTGATGAAGAGAAAGAAGATCCTTATTGATGAAAAGAGTATTCCAAAAAAGTGGTATAACATAATGGCTGATATGCGGAATCTGCCAAGGCCGCCCCTTAATCCAAGGACAATGAAGCCTGTTGGTCCTGATGACCTGAGTGCCATCTTCCCTATGGCGCTTATTGAGCAGGAAGTGAGCCATGAAAGATGGATAGATGTTCCTGAAGAGGTACTCGAGATATATGCACTGTGGAGACCAACTCCCCTTATAAGGGCATATAGACTTGAGGAAGCATTGAAGACACCTGCAAGGATCTATTATAAGTATGAAGGGACATCTCCAGCGGGTAGTCATAAACCTAACACATCGGTTCCGCAGGCATATTACAATAAAAAGGCAGGTATAAAGAGGATTGCAACGGAGACAGGGGCAGGGCAGTGGGGTTCTGCTCTTGCATTTGCAGGCTCACTTATGGGAATTGAGGTTACTGTTTATATGGTAAAGGTGAGTTATAACCAGAAGCCATACAGAAGGACAGCAATGGAGACATGGGGTGCAAAGGTCTATCCGAGTCCTTCAGACAGGACAGAAGCGGGCAGAAAGATTCTATCCATGGACCCTGAAAATCCAGGAAGTCTCGGTATAGCAATCTCAGAGGCTGTTGAGGATGCTGCTACACACAGTGACACAAATTATGCCCTAGGTTCTGTCCTCAACCATGTTCTTTTGCACCAGACAGTTATAGGATTGGAAGCGAAGGAGCAATTATCGATGATGAATGAATATCCAGATGTGATAATAGGCTGTTGTGGTGGTGGGAGTAATCTTGCAGGTATAAGTTTTCCTTTTCTTCAGGATAAGATAAATGGAAAGGAACTGAGGGTAATCGCTGTGGAGCCCATATCATGCCCTACTCTCACAAAGGGAGAATTCAGGTATGATTATGGTGATACTGCAGGACTTACTCCATTTTTAAATATGTATACCCTCGGACATGATTTTATACCTCCAGGGATCCATGCAGGTGGTTTGAGATACCATGGTGATGCACCTCTTGTCTCTCAACTCTATCATGATGGTCTCATAGAGGCAAAGGCATATGGACAGATTGCTGTATTCGAGGCAGCGATATTATTCGCAAGGACAGAAGGCATAATACCTGCACCTGAAAGCAGTCATGCCATAAGGGCAGTAATAGATGAGGCTATAAATGCTAAAGAAGAGGGTAAGGAGAGGGTTATACTCTTCAATCTTAGCGGACATGGATACTTTGACCTCGGAGCGTATGAAGACTATCTTAGAGGTAAACTCGTTGACTATGAATATCCAGAGGAAAAGATAAAGGAATCTCTCTCGAAACTTCCTCTGGTGAATATATAAAATGGTAAGGGTTAAGATATGCGGGATAACAAACCTTGAGGATGCCCTCGATGCTGTTGAATTTGGTGCAGATGCCGTTGGATTTGTATTCTATAAGAGGAGTCCGAGATATATAGAACCGCATATTGCAGGCGAGATTATAAAAAGACTTCCTCCATTTACGGTAGCAGTGGGAGTATTTGTAAATGAAGATCCTTCTGAGATAGAGAGAACAATAAATATTACAGGAATACATATAGTCCAGTTACATGGAGAAGAGCCACCTGAGAGAGTAGTCTGTCCTGAGAAGACTATAAAATCTATCAGGGTAAAGGAACTTACTGACCTCGAACCTCTCAAGTTATACAGTGGGGTATCCGCATTTCTCCTCGACACATATTCGCCTGATAAGTATGGGGGCACAGGAGAGGTCTTCAATTGGGATATCGCAATTCATGCAAAGGAATTCGGAAGGATAATACTTGCAGGTGGTCTGAATCCTGAGAATATAGAGAGGGCGATAAGGTATGTTCAACCTTACGGGGTTGATGTGTCGAGCGGTGTGGAGATAAAGAAGGGTAAAAAGGACAGAGAACTCATGAGATTATTTATAGAGAGGGCAAAATCAGTAAGATTTTGAGTATCTATTTCTCCGCTTCCGAAGAGACCCTTATGATGGTCTTAACATTTCCTCTTGGATTGAAATCACCGATAACCTCGAGGAATCTGGGATTTAATAAATTCTTCAGATCCGAATAGATCCTGTTTGTGACTTCCTCATGGGATATATACTTATTCCTGTAGTAATTGAGATAGATTTTCAATGATTTAAGTTCAACAATTAATTTATCTGGAATATATCTTATCTTTATGGTTGCAAAATCAGGATATCCTGACCTTGGACATAGACAGGTAAACTCAGGAAATGAGATATCTATTTCATAGTTCCTCTCTGGCGATGGATTTTCCCATGTTTCGAGTCTTGCCTCTTCTATAGCCTTTTCGCCGTATCTCATTTCAGGTACTCCTTTACCATTTCTATTAATGCATATATCTTGAGATCAATATAATCACCTTCTCTTTCCATTCTTCTCAGTCTCTGAAATGCTTCCTCTACAGGTATCTCCAGTACCTCCATCTCCTCTTCCTCGGGTTCTCTCATAACCATGCCTGTATTTACTAAATCTAATGCCAGATAACCACTCAGGAATTCTGATGATATACCGCTTGAAGCTGGCCACCTTCCCAAAGGGACAATCCTTCCTGCAAGGTAACCCGTCTCCTCAAGAAGTTCTCTCCTTGCTACCTCTTCAAGGGGTTCGTCTCTGTCATTGAGTCCTGCCGGGAATTCTATTACTGTTTTTCCAACAGGAGGTCTGAACTGTCTCACAAAGATAAATTTTCTGTCATGAGTGACAGGTGCAATTACCACTATTCCTTTTGTGCGTTCCCTTTCTATAACCTCCCATTTGTGGGTGTTTCCCTTGCTGTCGAGGTAGGTGATTTCAGCACACTTGAGATATCTTCCACGCCATAGAATCTCTTTATTTTTAAGAATCATAAAATCTCATTCAAAAGGATATTGTAATTTAATTATACCACAATCTTAAGTCTTAACTTTCGGATATAATCAAAGTCTCTATATCCTTCTTTAAGATTTTTAGCAAAATCTTATCATCTATAAGCAAGAATCGATAAATAAGATTGTTTCTGAAATCAAAAAATGGTTTTATTTTTTTTATAAAGAACATCTGAATCACTTACTCTTTATCCTCCCATCTCCAGACCTTTGCCTTAGATACAGTTAAAACAACCATACCTCTGAGTTTCCATCCATCAAATGGAGTATTCTTTCCCTTTGATAAAAATCTTTTTGAGTCAACAGTATATTCCCTATTCAGATCAAAAATGGTTATATTTGCCATATTACCTGGCAAGAGAGTACCTCCTTCCACACCGAGGATCCTTGCTGGATTGAGGGACATCTTTCCAACAAGTTTATCGAGACTGAGAAGACCTTCATGTACGAGTCTTAAGGAAAGGGACAGCGCTGTCTCCAATCCTGAGATACCGGATGGTGCTTTATCAAACTCCTGAAGTTTCTCATCCATGTGGTGCGGTGCATGATCTGTTGCAATAACATCTATTGTCCCATCCCTCAAGCCTTCGATTATTACTTTGATATCTTCCTCTGTTCTCAAGGGAGGATTTACCTTTGCCATGGTGTTATAGTTTTCGAGGGATTCTTCTGTAAGAGTGAAGTAATGTGGACATGTCTCTGCAGTGACATTTATGCCTTTTTTCTTTGCCCTTCTTATTATCTCTACAGAACCCTTTGTCGAGACATGGGCAATATGGAGTTTTCCACCAGTGATTTCTGCAAGCATAATGTCTCTCATTACCATAATCTCCTCAGCCTGAGGTGGAACTCCCCTCAATCCAAGGAGACTCGAGATTCTTCCTTCATTCATATAACAGCCCTCAGAGAGGTATAGATCCTCGCAGTGGGAGATTACAGGGACACCAAATATCCTTGAATACTCGAGTGCTCTTTTCATCAGGAGGGTGTTCATCACAGGTCTGCCGTCATCTGAGAATCCTCTGCAACCAGCCTCATACATCATGCCCATTTCACTCAGTTCTTCTCCCCTGAGTTCCTTTGTAATGGAGCCCAGAGGATAGACGATACACTTATCCTCTTCGAATGCCCTTCTTATTATATGATTCGTCACCTGCTGGTTATCATTTACAGGATCTGTATTTGGCATCGAGGCTATGGCTGTAAAACCCCCCCTTAGTGCTGCGAGTGTTCCACTCCCTATATCCTCTTTATATTCATAACCAGGTTCTCTCAGATGTACATGCATGTCTATAAGGCCTGGAATAACATAAAGACCTTCTGCATTGATAACTTCTGTGTTTTTCTCAGGCTCTATCTTTTCACTGATTGCCTTTATCTTCTTATCTTCAATAAGGATATCCATGACCCTGTTGATCCCCTGAGATGGGTCTATAACATGTCCTGATTTTATAAGTATCTTTCCTGGCATATTCATTTTCCAAGATGGTATAGAACAGCCATTCTCACAGCAATTCCATTAGTTACCTGATGTAGTATTACTGACCTCGGAGAGTCAGCAACATCAGATGAGATCTCTACCCCTCTGTTCATTGGTCCTGGATGCATTACAATAGCATTGTCTTTTGCGATGGATAATCTCTCCATATTAAGCCCCCAGTACTTTGAGTATTCCCTTATTGATGGAAAGAAGCCCTTTCCCTGTCTCTCGAGTTGAATCCTGAGCATCATCACTACATCCACATCTCTCAAGCCATCTTCAAGTCTGTAGAAGACCTTCACATCCTCTGGAAGATAAGGAGGTATGAGTGTTGGTGGACCGATTACCCTTACTGATGCACCGAGTTTCCTCAGGCAGTATATATTGGACCTTGCAACCCTTGAGTGGAGTATATCGCCTACAATCGCCACCTCGAGACCCTCTACCCTTCCTTTTCTTTCGAGGATAGTCATTGCATCAAGGAGTGCCTGTGTTGGATGCTCATTTATTCCATCACCTGCATTTATGACTGATGCCTTCACATATTTTGAGATAAGGTGTGGCACTCCGCTTGAAGAATGTCTTATCACTATATAATCAATTTCATATGCCTCGATGGTCTTTATGGTGTCGAGGAGACTTTCACCCTTTTGCACTGCTGATAAGGAGACCGAGAAGTTAAGGACATCCATGCTCATTCTTTTTTCAGCGAGTTCGAATGATGTCCTTGTCCTGGTGGATGGTTCGAAGAATAGATTGACGACAGTTCTACCTCTCAGTGTAGGAACCTTTTTTATATCTCTCTTTAATACATCCTTGAGATTTATTGCTGTATCGAGAATGGACCTGATCTCATCATATGAAAGGTCTCTTATTCCAAGGAGATCCTTCATCTATATAATCACCACCTCATCTTCGAATCCCTCTTCCCTGAGTCTTACTTCAATCCTTTCATCCTTTGAGGTGGAGACCTCTTTTCCTGTAAAATCAGCACATATGGGGAGTTCCCTGTGTCCCCTGTCTATAAGGACTGCGAGGTGAATCGACCGGGGTCTGCCAAAATCCATTATGGCATCGAGGGCAGCCCTTATTGACCTGCCTGTGAAGAGGACATCATCAATAAGTATTACCCTTTTTTCGTTTATCTCGAACGGGATGTCTGTCTTCCTGAGAACAGGATGTTCCTTTCTTATTGAGATATCATCCCTGTAAAGGGAGATATCAAGAACACCCACAGGTATCTCGATTCCTGTCCTCTCTTTGATCTTTAATGCGACCCTCCGTGCAAGGTGAACACCACCCCTTTGGATACCTATGAGACAGAGTCTCGGCGTGTCATTAATCCTTTGGATAATATCATCCACCATCTTACAGAGTATGCTCTCGATTTCGTCTCTCTGAAGAATGGTTTTCATATCGAGATACATTTTATCAGAAAATCAATCAGGTGTAAATATCCGTCTCAATTCTTCTTTAGTACCTTCGATAGCCAGATAATAGATACTCCTGCAAGGAGGATAAGGACGGCAAATTTTGCGAGTTTTAGTGCCATCAGGATGATGATAACACCAAGTATAATGAGCCAGTTAAACATAAATTCGTAAAAGTATAACATAACTATGGGAGTATTTTCAGTTTACCTCGCAGGTGGCATTAGGAATAGGTTAAAATATAGGAACAAACAGATGGAGGTGAATTTATGGATATTAAGTCTTATGTTTATGAGATTTCTTTAAAGGCAAAATCTGCATCTAAGGCGATGCTCAGAGTTTCTACCCAAAATAAAAATTTAGCCCTTCAGAGGATGGCAGAACTTCTGAGGAAAGAAAAGGAGAGAATATTCAGTGAAAACAGGAAGGATATTGAATATGCGAAGGAGAAGGGACTTTCAGGGGCAATGATAGACAGGCTCACGCTCAATGATAAAAGGATTGACGAGATGTGTTCAGGACTCATCGAGGTCTCGAATCTTTCTGACCCTGTCTTCGAGATAACGAAGATGTGGCAGAGGCCCAATGGGATGCTCGTTGGAAAGATGAGAACCCCCATAGGACTTATAGCAATCATATATGAGTCAAGACCTAATGTGACTGTAGATGCCACATCCCTTTGTCTCAAGTCAGGGAATGCTGTTCTTTTAAGGGGAGGTTCAGAGGCATTAAGATCCAACAGGATATTGGTAGACATAATGAAGACCGCATTGAGAGAGACAGGTATTCAAGAGGATGTTATAACCTTCATAGATACTCCGGAAAGAGAGGCTATAAATGAATTGCTAAAATTATCAGGAATAATAGACCTTGTGATACCAAGGGGTGGAGAAGGTCTTATAAGGACTGTTACTGAAAACTCGAGGATTCCTGTGCTCAAGCACTATAAGGGAGTATGCCATGTCTTTGTTGATAGAGATGCTGATCTCAGGATGGCAGAGGAGATATGCTTTAACGCAAAGGTTCAGAGGCCCGGCACATGCAATGCAATGGAGACCATGCTTGTTGACAGGGAGATTGCAGATAGATTTCTGCCAGCAATGTTAAAGAGATTCAGGGATGCGGGGGTGAGGATAAAGGGATGTCCCCTGACAAAGTCCATATTTCCTGATGTTGAGGATGTGAGGGAGGAGGATTATTACAATGAATATCTTGCTCTCATTCTCAATGTGAGGGTTGTCAGTAGTATGGATGAGGCGATGGAGCATATATCCATTTATGGCTCACAGCACTCAGATACAATAGTCACAGAGAATTACGAAAGGGCGATGAGATTTATCAAGGAGGTCGATTCTTCCGCTGTATTTGTGAATGCCTCCACAAGACTCAATGATGGTTATCAATTCGGTCTTGGTGCAGAGATAGGTATCTCGACTGACAAGATACACGCAAGAGGACCGATGGGTCTTCTTGAACTCACATGCACAAAATTTATAGTATTCGGAAGTGGACAGTTAAGGGAATAATCCATGAGACAACCCATAAGGAGTGTCCTTTTCAAGCAGATATATTTTACTGGTATAGAGACACTTCCTGCTGTTCTTATTTCGGGCCTTCTCATAGGGGTGATCGTCATAACACAGATCTCACAGATTGCAGGGACTGGGAATATATCCATCGTGGCGAAGATACTCATCTGGTCTGTGATGAGGGAGCTTGCCCCATTTCTTACAGCCATGATCGTGATATTAAGAAGCGGAACAGCTATAGCTACAGAGATCTCGACGATTAGACTCACAGGAGAGATGGAGTATCTTGAGGCAATGGCTATAAATCCTGTTGATTATCTCATAAAACCCAGGATCATCGGTGTCACGATATCACTCTTTGTCCTTTCCATATACTTTCAGATCACCTCCATATTCGGAAGTCTCTTCCTTGCGAGTCTTTTGAGCCATATACCATTCTCTGAGTATGGTTCGAGTATTCTTTCCTTTATCAGTGCAAAGGATGTTGTGCTCACTACTATAAAATCTATTCTTTTTGGCATAACTATATCACTTATATCAACAGGATATGGACTCTCGATAAAGAAAGGTATCACCGAGATTCCTATGATAGCAACGAAGGCAGTGGTGAGGAGTTTCTTTTCCCTGTTTTTTATAGATGTTATGGTAAACATTCTCGGGACATTAATCTGATGATATCGATAGTTGATTTAAAGGGAGAACACTTTAATAAAAACCTGTCGCTTGAGATAGGACCATCCTCAAAGGTGGCAATAATCTTTCAGAGGGATATTGCAGTGAGGGAATTCATAAGACTCTTTCTTGGAATGAAGAGGCCACTTAATGGTTATATAGATATAAATCAAAGAAAAGTGCATGAATTCAGCGATGAAGAGATTATTGTATTGAGAAAGAATACAGGTGTTCTTTTTAAAGATGGTGGTCTCATCAGTAATCTTAAGTTATGGGAGAATATGACTCTTCCTGTTATGTATCACGGATTAATCCCTTATGATAAAATTGAAGAAAAAGGACTCGAGGTATTGAGAAAAACAGGGATAAGCAAAGAACCCATGTCGCCTGTCACGGAATTGAATCTCTTCGAGAAGAGAATGGTTTCTATGGCAAGGTTGGTGCTCATGAATCCCCCTATAACTATATACGAAAATATATTCTATGGACTCTCGATGGATGAGAGACTGAGACTCCTTGAACTTTCGAATACACTCGATGGTGTGAGGGTTTATCTTATTTTATCTGATGAGATGTTACCATTTATAGAGCCTGAAATATCTGTTGATATGAGAGAGAGATGATTAAAGAGACCGATAGGAGATTCAGATTCCTTAGTGAAAAGATAGTTATATTCACTGTCTCGATTATACTCGGTATGGGTCTTATACTCTATTTCACTGCAAAGGAGAGAGGGGTATTTCAGAAGACAGAGGAGGTTTATTTTATTACAGAGACTGCAACAGGTCTCTACACAGGCATGCCAGTGAAGGTGTCGGGTTTTAAGATTGGAAGGCTTAAAGATATGAAACTCCTCGAGGATGCGAGGGTGAGGGCTACTCTGAGTATAGTGAAGGATGAGATGAGATGGTTGAAGGAGGGTTCTATCGCTCTTCTCACAAAGGAAGGGCTTATAGGAGAGTCCATTATAGAGATAATCCCTGGAAGCGGTCCTCTTTTGAGTAGTCAAAGGGAGATAACATTCGTGAAGACAAAAGGCATGGATGAGATGGCAGATGAGTTGAGGGTGAAGGTCGAGGAGATACTCGATGGAGTGAAGAAGACACTGGAATACATGAATTCACCTGAAGGAGATCTGAAAAAGACACTAAAAAATCTTGAAAGACTCACATCTGAACTCAGAGAGACAGCGGGTAGAATGGACACGCTCCTTGTTGATCTCACAAAAAGGGTGAATTCTATTGGAGAGGAGACGGAGAGTGCACTTAAGGAGGCAGAAAAAAGAATCAGGGAGCTTGAACCAGTTGTTAAATCGCTTAGGGACTCTATGGATTCATTGAAGGAGGCATCATCAACCCTTAAGGATAGTATCAATAGTTCATCAGGTGAGGTGTCGAGAGCCCTCAGGTCTCTTAACAGAAATCTTGAGGATACAGAGGATATCCTTAAAAGCATTAAGGGTATGTGGCCTGTGAGAACAGGGATAAAAAAGGAAGAGATAAAGATAATAGAGAAGGACACATATGAAAGATAAAGTCTTGATATTAATATCTCTTGTTTTTCTGATGCTTTCTTCATGTTATAAAGAGATTCCCAGAATACCTTACAGGATGGAATTACTTCACAAAGAGATAGCCTCTGCTTATAAGGCGATGGAAAGGGGTGACATGGAAGCATCCATTGAGTCATACAAAAATGCCCTTTACATAGCACGCTCAATACAGGATGAAAAAAGTGAGGCGATAATACTCCTGAATCTTTCGAGGCTTTATATGAAAAAGGGAGATATAGAGAGTGCAGTTCTTTGTCTTGATTTAATGAACAGATTAATTGAATCTTCGAGTATGGATGAGAAAACGATTATGGAATTAAAGAGAGAATACATGCTTGAGATGGCATCTATGGATATCTTAAAAGGATATAATGATAATGCCCTTTCACTTCTCGAAATTATAATCAATGGAAATCTTAGTGAATCTTTTCTTGGAAGGGCAATGAATCTAAAGGCAAGGATTCTCATCATGAAGGGAGATAGAGTTGAGAGTGAGAGATTACTCGAAGAGGCATTGAGATTAAACAGAGCCTCAGGTTTAAGGGTGGAGGAGGCTAATACTCTGAGACTTCTTGGTGATCTTAATCTCATTCATAACCCAGTGAAGGCCATAGATTATTACAGGGATGCCCTGCGTATAGATAAGTCCCTTGCATTACCTGAAAAGATAGGGATGGATCTCGAAAAGATCGCTGAGGGATATGAGAGGTTGAATGACAGAGAGATGGTATTAAATTATCTCATAAAGGCATACGATGTCTGGAGTACCATAAACAGAGATTCAGCAGAAAGGGTCTTGAAGAAGATCGAGAGATATAGATGAGGGTTGAGTAATGTCTATTGGTATCTTTGGTGGAACATTCAATCCAGTACATTACGGACACCTGAGGGTTGCAGAGGAAGTGAGGGAGTCATTTGATCTTGAGAAGGTGCTCTTCATACCATCAGGTATCCCTCCTTTTAAATCAAAGGATATAATACCTACCTTCCATAGATACGAGATGGTAAAACTCGCCACAATGTCAAATCCATGGTTTGAGGTCTCTGATATGGAGATAAAGAGAGGAGGTGTATCATATACAGTCGATACCCTTACTGAGTTGAGAAAGATATATAAAGATAAAAGACTCTACTTCATCACAGGTATTGATTCATTTTCTGAATTTCCCAGATGGTATATGCCTCAAAGGATAATGGAACTCACTGAATTCATTGTGGTTACGAGGCCTGGCTTCGATACGAAAAGACTCATAAACTTTCCCTTGTATCCTTTGCCCCATCAGAGACTGATCGATATAGTGGAGGGAAGGATAGAGAGATTCAGCGAAGGGATATTCCATTTTCTCAGGGTTACGGGAATATATATCTCAGGAAGCATGCTCAGGGAATTCATAAGGAAGAGAAGGAGCATAAAATATCTATTGCCAGATAGTGTGGAATCGTATATAATTAATAATAAGATATTTCTGGATGAGGAGGCAGAACCGTAGATAGCAGAGAAAAGGCAATAAGGGCTTCAAGATTAGTTCAGGACAAAAAGGCAAAAGACCCTGTTATACTTGAGTTAAAGGATCTGACCATCCTTACCGATTATTTTCTTATATGCTCGGGTGAAAGCACAACCCAGGTAAAGGCAATATCTAATTACATAGAAGAAGAGTTTTCGAGATTAGGATTCAGACCATTATCTATAGAAGGTCTTCCGTATGCACACTGGGTTCTCATGGATTATGGAGATCTCATAATCCATATATTCGATGAAGAGACAAGGGAATACTATAAACTCGAGAAACTCTGGCTTGATGCTCCAAAGATAGATTTCAGAGAGAGTGAATATAGAGAGGGCAGGTTATGAGTAAATTTTATATCCTCCTCTTTCTCGTTCTCCTTCTCGGTATAGGTTACCTTGCTTCAATAAATAAGGAGAACGTTACCATAGCACTGACTCCAAAAGATATATACGAGACCCCGAAGATTGTTCTCATGCTCTTCAGTGGATTGGTGGGTGCATCTGTGGTCTTCATTATCTTTATGATAAGGGATACAAGAAGGTTTATTAAGAATCTGAGGGAACAGAAAAGGCAGAGGAGGGAGGAGAAGGCAAAGGAATTATACTCAAGGGCATTGGATCTTTTACTCGCAAAGAGGTATGATGATGCAAGGGAAATGTTTGAGGCAACCCTTAAGGAGTATCCTGATTTTATAGATGCCTATCTCAAGCTATCGGATATAGCGATTATGAAGGGAGACCTTCAGAAGGCATATTCCCTTGTTGAAAAGGCAAGAAGTCTTGCACCTCAAAGGATAGATGTCCTTATGGCGACCGTAAATGTGATGGAAAGGGCAGGTAGATTGAATGATGCTCAGAAATATCTGAACACCATCCTCAAGATAGACGAGGCCAATCTCACAGCCCTTTATAAAAAGAGGCAGATTCTGGAGAGCCTATCGAGATGGGAGGAACTTATAGACCTTGAGAGGGCTATCATAAAGAATACAAAGGATGAAAGACTGAGGGATATAGAAAAGGATTATCTTGCTGGGTATAAGTATGAGTACGGAAGATGGTGCGCTGAAAGAAAGGAGTATGAAAAGGCAAAAAAGGCATTCAGAACAGCGATAAGAATAAAGAAGGATTTCATCCCTGCATACATAGGTTATGCTGAGGTTCTTATATCAGAAGAATTGATAGATGATGCTGTTGAGTTTCTTTCGAAGTCTTTTGATGAGACAAATTCCGCAATCCTGCTTGCGAGACTTGAGGATCTTCTTATAAGTCAGGGAGAACCTGGAAGACTTCTGAGGATATACAGGTCTCAAACATCAAGAAGGCAGGGTGATACCCTCCTTACATTCCTTCTTGGTAAACTTTACTACAGACTCGAGATGATAGATGATGCTGTGGAGATATTCAGAACGATAGAGTCACAGGGTATATCATTTCCGGAACTCCACAGGCTTCTCGGTGATATCTATCTTAAAAGGAAGCAGATAGAGAAGGCAGCAATCGAGTTCAGAAAAGTAACTGAGAGAAAGACACTAAGACTCAATTATTGTTGCTCCACATGTGGTTATACATCTGAGACATGGTCGGGTAGATGCCCGCAGTGTAAGTTATGGAATACATTCACATTTAATCTTGAATGGATATGTAAATCTCCACAGAGAGAGGCTGAGACCTTGTTTATGAGATTATCAACAGGTTCTCAGACATAGCCATGTTTTTTACAGGTGCACTCACATCTATCTTGAGGACAAATCTCAGGATTAAAAAGAACGAGACCCTTCTCATATTCACTGATACACCATCGGATATTTCATCTTCTCAGGAGGAGAAGAGAAAAAGGGAGATGATAAAAGAGGTAGCCCTTGCACTTGTTGAACTTGGTGAGAAACTTGCAGAAAGGGTGATTTACCATGAATATCCTGAAACCCTGAGGCATGGTTCAGAACCACCTAAGGGATTATGGAAAAAGGCTTTTGGGGAGAGGATAATAAACAGGTTTAAAGAAGAGAGGATTATGAGGAAACTTCTCACGAAGAAGGCAGACGAGAAGGATATTCATATAGCAGAAAGAATCATCAGGAGATACTCTAAGGATGTGGTCGATGCAGTCATTGCACTCTCCAAGTATTCAACAAGCCATACCGCATTCAGAGATCTGCTCACAAGGGTGAAGGGTACAAGATACGCAAGTATGCCTCTTTTTGAACCATGGATGCTTGAGAGCTCAATGAATGTAGACTGGAAGGTGCTTGAGAAGAGGACAAAGAAGGTGGCATCTCTCCTTAAGGGTGGAAGGGATGTCGTGATTAATACACCAAATGGAACTGATATAAGGTTTTCTATAAAGGGTAGAAAGGTATTTACAGATACAGGTATACTCACAAAGAAAGGTTCATTCGGTAACCTACCTGCAGGTGAGGTCTTCCTTGCTCCCCTTGAAGGAAGTGCAGATGGTCAGATCGTGATTGAGTGGGCTCCCACAAGGAGGCTTAATTCAGGGTTAATACTAAGGGTAGAAAAAGGCATGGTTAAGGATGTTATTGGTGAAGAGCCATTCAAGGATGAATTGATGAAGGCATTGAATATGAATCCCCTTAATTCGAATATTGCTGAACTCGGTATAGGCACGAATGATATGGCATCAAAACCTGATAATATCCTTGAATCAGAGAAGATCCTTGGCACAGTTCATATTGCCCTTGGAGATAATAGTACCTTTGGAGGTAATGTTAGGACTCCCTTCCATCAAGACTTTGTGCTCTTCAGACCGACTCTCAGGATAATATATAATGATGGAAGTGAAAGGACACTCCTCAAAGATGGAAAATTAAAGGTGGAGGTGAAGTAATGGAATATATAGTTATATTGATTACAGCTCCCAGTGAGGATGAAGCTCATAAACTATCGAGGATCCTCGTTGAGTCTCATCTTGCTGGATGTGTGAACATAATAAAGGACATACGCTCCATATATTTCTGGAAGGATAATATCGAGGATGAGAGGGAGGTTCTTCTTGTGGCAAAGGCGAGGAGGGAAGATTTCCAGAAGATTGCAGAAGTTGTAAGGGCTAACCACAGTTATACCGTGCCTGAGATTATAGCCCTTCCTGTGGTTGAAGGTTCAGAGAGTTATCTTGACTGGCTCAAGGATGCGACAAAAAGGCAGTAACCTATTCTACATGACCTCTCGAGAGTGGTGGTTATTGAAAATGCCTCCTCGAGACTCTTTCCTTTTGCGAATGAGCCGTGTCCCCTTACCATAACTATTCTTGAGTCGATGAGTGAACGGGCAATATCTTCTGCACTACCCTCAACAACATTAATACTTTCTCCTATAAGAAGGTGTGCCTCTGTGTCAGGAGGTATTATTTTATCCTTAATGAGAGATAGTATTACTGCATTGACAGGGTGGCTGTGTATTACTGCCAGTGCATCTGTCATCTGATAGATCATCTGGTGTACATAAAGTTCACTCGATGCCCCTTCTGTACTGCCTGTAAAGCCTGCCTTTATAAGGTCGCTTTCTTTAAGGAATCCAAGAGGCGCTCCTGTTTTTGTAATAAGGATTCCATCATCAAGTTTTACACTCATATTACCTGCATGGTAACTTATGAGGTCAGCCTTCCAGAGTAATTCTCCATATTTTTTGAATTCCATTATAAGATTTTTCCCTGAAATCATAGGACCTCCACTATATGTCTGACATCTATATCATCATCCTTGATGGATAAGATGCACATCGGGCATGATGTAACGACATTCTTTATTCCTGATTTAATATAAATATTCCTCAGTTTTTCACTCATATCATGCCCTTGTTCCTTATTTATGAATGCAAAGGGTCCTGCAAAACCGCAACAACCACCTTCCATGTATCTTACATTATATCCTTTATCTTTAAGTAGATCTCCATAAAGGGTTACATCGATTCCAAGGCTATATCTTAAATGGCATGGCTCATGGATTACGAATTCTGAATCCCTGTTCTTAGAAAAGATGAGTCTTTCTTGATTTAGTGCAATGAACTCATTCAGAGTAAGTATATCGATACCTTCCTTTCTCAGAAACATTGCACATGTGGGACACAAAGTAATTATCTCTGAAGGATTATATTTAGAAAACATATCTTTATTGAATTGTATTAATCTCTCTTTTTCCACATGGAGTCCCATGGACTCGTATGGTGCCCCACAGCATCTCTCATCATGAGATACAATCACATCGAAACCTGACCTCATGAGAAGTCTTGTAAGATCCTCTCCAAAATGGTGCATGATATATCTTACAAGACATCCTGTAAAGAAAAATATCCTTTTCTTTTTTTTACCTTCTCCTTCATAAATACCTTCTTTTATTCTTGCCTTTGGTATCTTTATCTTTTTATCGAGAAGTAACTCTATAAAGAGTTTCTTAAGTGGACCTGTATATCTCATGAAGATGTCTCCCATTCTGCCAGACATGTAAAATATCTCGAGAACCCTCATGGCTGTAAGTGCTCTTCCATAAAGATGGTCTTTGAGTTCTTTCCTCATCCAGAGGATGTTTTGTCTGATATCGACTCCGGAAGGACATCTGTCTTTACAGGCATCGCACAGAAGACATGAATAGATGAGTTCTACTACCCTCTTTGATATCTCGATCTTATTATCCTTATATTCATCAATTAGGACCATCCATGCCCTTGGAGAAAATGGCTCTACAGGATTGAATCCCGGAAAAGGGCAGTGAGCCTTACATGAACCACACCTCACACATGGAGATTCTTTCTTATCAGGCATTGTTTATTTTAACCTGAATCTCTAATTTTCGGATATCCTTGATTTCTTCGGAGAGCGTCAGTCTTTCATGTTACAGTGTAATTAGTTCTGTAGATTGTCCTTTCAATATGTTATTATAGAATCCATGATTCCACAGGAGATTATCAGGAAGAAAAGGGATGGTAGAGAGTTAACAAAAGGAGAGATGGAATATCTTCTCCTTGGATATCTCAATGGGACAATACCTGATTACCAGATGTCTGCCTTTCTTATGAGTATCTTCTTCAGAGGACTTACAGATGCTGAAACCATCCATCTTACAAAGATAATGCTCGACTCAGGAAGAAAGATAGATCTGAAAGATTTAAGTGGTATAAAGATAGATAAGCACTCAACCGGTGGAGTTGGCGACAAAGTGAGTATAATCCTTGCTCCCTTGATGGCACAAGCAGGCGTGGTTGTCCCCATGATATCAGGCAGGGGATTAGGACACACAGGAGGTACCATAGATAAACTCGAATCGATTCCTGGCTTCAGGACATCATTATCTGTAGATGAATTCAGAAATATTCTCAGGAAGATAGGAGTTTCTATAGTTTCACAGACAGAAGATATCGCTCCCCTTGATAAAAAAATCTATGCATTGAGGGATGTGACCGGTACAGTCGAATCCATTCCTTTAATAGCATCGAGTATAATGTCAAAGAAACTTTTAGAAGGAATCGATGGGCTTGTTCTTGATGTGAAATGTGGTTCAGGTGCATTTATGAAGGATATTGAATCAGCAAGGTCACTTGCACGGGCAATGGTTTCTATAGGAAATGGTATGTCTGTAAAGACAGTGGCACTTATAACAAACATGTCACAGCCCATTGGCAGGACAGTTGGTAACAGCCTGGAGATAAAGGAAGCAATATCATCTCTTAGGGGTAAGTGGTCAGATGATCTGAGAACAATTACACTCACTCTCGGTGCATGGATGCTTTGGTTAAAAGACAAAATAGAGGGACGGGCACAGAAGGAGATCTCTGAATACAAGGAGTATCTTTATTCCCTTATAGATGATGGTTCTGCATTTGAAAGATTCGTGAGTCTCATTGAGGCGCAGGGTGGAGACCCGGAGATTACAATGAGACTTAATAAACTTCCATCTGCGAGATATACAGTTCATGTTCTTTCAGAAAAGAGCGGATATATCAATTCAATGGATACAGAAAAGATAGGTATAGTATCAGTGCTTCTTGGTAGTGGCAGAAAGAAGTTTGGAGAAGCAGTGGACCATTCAGCAGGAATAGTGATAAATAAAAAGATTGGAGATCATGTAGAAAAGGATGAACCACTTGCAATCTTTCATTATAATAAGGATGAAGACCTCGAGGAAGCAAAAAGATTATACCGTGAAGCAGTATTTATTGATGAAAAAGAACCTTCAAAGGAGGACTTAATTCTCGATATAATTCAATAACAGAGGAGGAGAGATGCAAAAAGAGGACACGATCTACGATGTTATCATAATTGGAGGTGGTCCTGCAGGGCTCACCGCAGCACAGTATTCAGCAAGAGCAGGACTCAGAACCGTGGTGATAGATAAATCATCCTCTGCCTCTGCTTTAAGTTATGCAAGGATAATAGAGAATTATCCTGGTGTTGGAGCAATCTCGGGAAAGGAATTACTCGATAAATTCAGGGAACAGGCTATTGATTTTGGTGCGGAATATCATGAAAAACAGGTAATAGGTGTGAGACTCGAGGATGAGGTTAAAGAGGTTTATACAATGGATGATACATATAAGGGTAAGGCAGTAATAATAGCCACAGGCTCGATGGGAAGAAAGCCTACAATAAAGGGCGAGAAAGAATTTCTTGGCAGAGGAGTGAGTTACTGTGCTGTGTGTGATGCAGCATTCTTTAAAGGCAGGGTCGTCTCTGTTCTTGGAGATTCAGAAGAGGCATTGAAGGAGGCACACTATCTAACAAAATTTGCAGAAAGGGTGTATCTCGTCTCACCATTTAGAGAACTTAAGGTGGCTGATATCAGCCATTACATGAGTGAAAACCTAAAGATAATGAAGGGTTATTCAGTAACAGCAATAGAAGGAAGTGAAACAGTGGAGAGGATAATACTGAAAGATATCGAAGGAAACCAGAGCACTCTCGATGTGTCGGGAGTCTTTGTATACCTCCATGGAAGTAGACCTGTAGTCGATTTTCTTCAGGGAACCCTTGAATTGAGTGATGATGAGTGTGTTATGACAAATAAGATGATGGAGACCTCCATACCAGGGGTATTTGCAGCAGGGGATGTTACATGCACAGAGGTGCGTCAGGTTGTTATTGCTGCTGCTCATGGGTGTATTGCAGCACTCTCAGCAGAAAAATATATCACACATAAAAAGAGGCGCAGATACGACTGGTCGAAGTAATTCATTTCTTTAATCTTAGATAAAGGCAGAGGTTTCCATCCTCTGATATATCGAATTCAAGATGTTCCCTCATCATGAGGGATATGTCCTGCGAAAGATCATCGAGTTTTGTCTTTACAGTTTCCCATTTTTTGTCCTGTACATCATATAGTTCAATTATATCGATAATGTCATCAACATCTGAGGTGAAGTAACACTCAAGGACAATTCTCTCAGGAACAGTCTCCATATTTTTTACGCGCTCCTTTGCAAGTTTTATCTGGTGTGCAAGCCTTTCAAGACACATTCCGTAAATCTTCAAACCCTCATACTTCATCTCAAACCTCCCTGAAATAAAAACTCAACTTTGAAGGATCTCTCTAACCCTATACCAACCTTGTAGGTTAATAAGCTTTATAATCTTTCTTCGAATTTAGATATACTACCAACCCTTATCGCAAGTCTGTAAGACTCTTTAGAAGGTCCCTTGATTGTATTCTTTTATCCTCTTTTTAAATGAATCTCCTATATCTCCAAATCTCTCCTCAAGGGCTTCTATCACGAGTTCTTATGCCTCAAGGATTAAGCCTTTCTCGATACCCTCAATATAGAAAGGG
>FWPU01003990.1_pt1 | contig 35435 bp, 28 predicted proteins | sample 2228361 | NCBI WGS metagenome assembly FWPU01 (sample SAMEA103939777, study PRJEB20133) | metagenome
TGGATGCGCCGCTCGCGCTCAGCCGGATCAGTCGTTGTCCCCACGCACGTGGGGGTGGACCGCCCCTGTCCGCCAGCGCCATCCACTCAAGCACGTTGTCCCCACGCACGTGGGGGTGGACCGCTGGATGCGCCGCTCGCGCTCAGCCGGATCAGTCGTTGTCCCCACGCACGTGGGGGTGGACCGCTCAGTCCCGTCAACGCTCAGTCCCAGTCCCGGTTGTCCCCACGCACGTGGGGGTGGACCGCTCTTCTTTAGCGTTTTCAACGTTCCGGTTATGTTGTCCCCACGCACGTGGGGGTGGACCGGGGGACATGGGCAGGTGGGCAAACGGGCTCCCGTTGTCCCCACGCACGTGGGGGTGGACCGGGGCTCTTCGAGTCAACCAGCCTGGTCTCAATGTTGTCCCCTCGCACGTGGGGGTGGACCGTGAACGAGGATATCCGCGCCCTCTTGAATGCGGTTGTCCCCACGCACGTGGGGGTGGTCCGCGGCCGATCTTGGGCCGCCGTCCACGGCGTTGACGCTGTCTCACCGACCGGAGATGATTCCGGCATCGGCACACGCCCCCTACCCCTTTCCTGATGAGGTTTGCCAATGCCGCCCGACTATCGCTCATTAAGCTTCTGGCTGGAAACATGCGGCGACGATCTGACCCCGCGCGCTCCGCTCGACGGCTCCACCACCGCCGATGTCGCCATCCTCGGCGCTGGCTTCACCGGTCTCTGGACCGCCTACGAGCTATTCCGCCGCGAGCCATCCCTGCGCATCGCCATCATCGAGGCCGAGATCGCCGGCTTCGGCGCCTCCGGTCGCAATGGCGGCTGGTGCTTCTCCGGCTTCCCCGTCTCCCCGCTGCGCCTGCTGGAGCGCTACGGCTACGACGCGGCGCGCGCCGTCTCACTCGCTATGATCGAGTCCGTCGATCTCGTCGGCCACGTCTGCCAGGCCGAAGGCATCGAGGCGCACTACGTCAAAGGCGGCGAGTTGGAAATCGCCCGCGCCCCGTACGATCTCCCCAAGCTCCAAGCGATGTACGACGAGTGCCGCGCCATTGGCCTGGAGAGCCACGTCGCCCTGCTCGATACCCGCGAAACGGTCCAGCGCCTGAATGCCGCCCGCGCCGCCGGCGCATTCTTCAACCGCGAGGGCGCCGCCATTCAGCCCGCGCGCCTCGCCCGCGGCCTCGCTCGCGCCGTCGAGCGCCGCGGCGCCCGCATCTATGAGCAGACCCGCGTCACGGGCTATACGCCCGGTCCGCACCCGTGCTTGATGACTCCACGTGGCGCCGTCTCCGCCCGGGTCATCGTCCTGGCCGGCGAAGCCTACCTCTCTCAGCTTCCCCAGCACCGCCGCGACATCATCCCCCTCACCTCCCATATCGTCCTCACCGAGCCCCTCGCGCCGGAACGCTGGGAGCAGATCGGCTGGAGCAACCGGGAGGTTGTCGGAGGCTTCGGCACCACCGGCGGCTACCTGCAACGTACCGCCGATGGCCGCATCGCCTTCGGCGCCTATCGCGCCCGGTATCCCTTCAACTCGCGGATCACCCCCGAGCTCGACCGCAACGAGGAAATCTTCGCCCATGCCCGGCGCGCCGCGCTCGATTGGTTCCCCATGCTCGCCGGCGTGCGCTTTACCCACGCTTGGGGTGGGGTCTTTGGCGCCCCGCGCGACCGCATGCCGCTTATGACCTACGACCCGCGGACGGGCATCGCCATCGCCCGTGGCTACACCGGCGAAGGCGTCGCCACCGCTAACCTGGCCGGACGCGTCCTGGCAGATCTCGTCACCGAGCGCGACACTGAGTTGACCCGGCTCCCCATGACCAAGCACCACCCCCGGCGCTGGGAACCAGAGCCCCTACGGTGGCTTGGTGTCACCTTTGTTCGCCGGAGCCGCCTCAAGCTGCTCGAGCAGGTCGAGCGAACCGGGCGCTACCCAGACAAACCCACCCTCGCCCAGCGGCTTTGGGAGCATTGATGGGGTCCCGATGGGGGCTCCAGGCTGGGGTTGGGGACCAGCAACGGCGGCTGGGAGCGAGCGCCGCGAAGCTTCACGCGTTGAGCTTCGAGCGGTCCTCCCCCACGCATCGCTGACTCCTTCCCCAGCCCCAGTTAATCGGCTTCGTGCGTGCCAAGCAGGCGCAGAACCTCGCGCGCAACGGCCTGCCCGAGCTTCCGGTGCTCACTCGCCTCGAAGTGAATGCCGTCCAGATCGCTGGAGACAATAATTTGCCCAGCGTCCAGCACAGGTATGCCATGCCACGCGGCGTAGGCTTGGTAATGCTGAGCCAGTCGCCGCGATTTCTCAGCGCCTCCCTCGAACATCTCGGCCAGATCAGTGAGCGTCGCCAGCGGCGGCGGCACGATCAACAGCACCTTCGGCGGATTGCGGTCAGGCCCGACTGGCGCGCTGGCCGCAATGCTGGCAAGCAACACCGCACCCTGGGCGATATCAGAGGCTGAGCGGCGGAACCGGGCCTTCAGGTCGTTCGTCCCCAGCATGATGGTCACCAGATCAATCGGGCGATGCGACTCCAGACACGGCACAAGATACGTCAGGCCGTTCCGGTGCAGCTCGAAAACGTCGTCAGCGTTCGTCGTCCGGCCGTTCAGCCCCTCTTCGATCACCCGGTATCCGCTTCCCAGCTCGTGCTGCAACACACCCGTCCACCGCACATCCGGCGGGAACCGGTCTCGCGTGACAGGGTCGTAACCCCACGTGTTGGAGTCTCCATAACAGACGATTGTTTTCATCGCTCCTCCTTCACCCATCCCCTGATGCGCGAACTCTGAGCCCGAGAGGATACCCGGGAAACGCGGAGCATGAAAGACATGAGCACCACGGCTACAGCGGCGCCCGGTCCTTCGGTGTCCAGCCGAGCAATGCCCGCGCGTGGGAGATGTCCCAAAACTTCCTTGGGTTATCGGAAACGCCGTAGACCACTGCCCAGCCGACATGCCGCGCCTCCAAGCAGGCGGCAATGAGCTCCGCACAGTCGCGCTGGCTGAGCCAGGTTGCGCGCAGCCGCAAGAACTTCTCTTCCGGCGTCAGATTGAGCCACGTTGACGACTGCGCGACCGAGGGATCGCGGGGATTGTCGTCGGCGCGCACCGTCCCGATCCGGAGGTTATACACCCGCATGCCGAACCGCTCGTGATAGAACCGGCCAAACGCCTCCCCGTAGACCTTGGACACGCCGTAGAGCGAATCGGGCCGGACCTCGACAGTGTGGTCGAACACCCGCGGATCATCGAGCGCGTAGATCGCGGGAGCCGCCTCGACCTCGTACATGCCGATCGTATGGTTCGACGAGGCGAAGACCACCGCCTGCACCCCGGCCAGCCGGCTCGCCTCGAAGACGTTGTAAGCGCCGATGAGGTTGTCTCGTAACACGTCCTCCCACGGGGATTCCACAGCCACCGATGCCGCCAGATGAACCACGGCCTCCATGCCATCAAAGGCGGGCAGAATCGCATCCAGATTCGCAATATCCGCGACATAGCTCGGGAAGTCCGCTGGCCGGCGCGTCAGGGCGTAGAGATCATAACGGTCGCCCAGATGACGGAACACCGCCCGCCCAATCACACCCGCTGCCCCGGTCACAAGCACGCGCATTCGCTGATTCATCCCTCATACGCCTCCCATGTGGGTTGTCCGTCGCATTGCCTGGTGGCAGTCTATCCGAAGCAGCCGCTCCCTGACGGGCGCCCTGAACGCTTGAACGAACGCATGTTCTACGCGACAATGAAGCGCCGGCCACGCCGGCATCCGCCGAGCCGTATGCCAGTGAGAGGAACACACCGTGAGCGACGAGCTTGACGTCATCCGGCTGCCCGCTGAAGTGCGGTGTGCCCGAGAGCTTGCAGCGCTGCGGGCTCACGACCGGTGGCCGCGGCCACCAGGCTGGCAGTTGTCACCGCGGGCGGTCGAGCTGTTCATTCTCGGCAGTCCCGAGCCGCTCCCAGGTCCAGACGGCGAGCCAGTGACGATCACACCGAAATTCGTCGGCGAGCGGCGCCTCGTGCAAGTGGCGATCGCCACGCTGGCATCCGACCGCGCGCTGCTGCTGGCGGGTGAGCCTGGCACGGCGAAATCCTGGCTTTCGGAGCATCTCGCAGCGGCCATCTCTGGCTCGTCGGCGCTCACCATTCAGGGCACCGCCGGCACGACCGAGGAGCATTTGAAATACGGTTGGAACTACGCGCTATTGATCGCCGAGGGGCCGAGCCGCCGCGCGCTCGTCGAGAGCCCAGTGCTGCGCGGCATGCAGCTCGGCTGCATCGTCCGGTTCGAGGAGATCACCCGGTGCAGCGCCGAAGTGCAAGACGCCCTGATCTCGATTCTTTCCGAAGGCCAGATCGTCATTCCCGAGCTCGGCGAGACGGTCCAAGCCCGCCGGGGATTCGCATTGATTGCCACGGCCAACACCCGGGATCGCGGCGTCAACGAGATGAGCGCGGCCCTCAAGCGGCGCTTCACCTTTGTCACCGTCCCGGTGATCACCGATCTTGAGGAAGAGGTGGCGATCGTTGAGCGGCGGAGCCGGGAGACGCTCCGGCAGCTTGGGGTGCCGGGCGACATTGCACTGCCACGCGATGTCATTCGCCTGCTAGCCATGGTCTTCGCTGAGCTACGCGGCGGGCAAACACTGGACGGCGCGCTCAAGGTCAAGTCGCCCTCAACCGTCCTGAGCACCGCCGAGCTGATCTCCACCGTCACCAGCAGTGCGATCCTGTCGTCGTTCTTCGGCAGCGGGCAGGTCAACATCGGCGATGGCGTGGCAAGCCTGCTCGGAACAATCGCCAAGGAACAGCGCGACGACGTGGGAGTGTTCAAGGAATACCTTGAGACCGTCGTAAAAGGCCGGCGCGACGAACCCTGGCCAGCGTTTTACCGGGCCGCTCGCGATCACCTGGGGTAAGGCATCTTCCGGACCGGCGAAACTCCACGGCGAGATGATGCGTTGATGCTGGCAACAAGGGCGGCCAAGCGGAGGCGGCCCTGAAGGGACCGTCACCGTGACGGGAACGGAGGCGCAACGTGCAGCGCAGGTGGGTCCTGGTCGGATGGCTCGGGGTCTTTGCCGTGTTCGGAGCGCTGATCGCGGGAGCGGCACGCCCGGCGACTGCGGCGGCGACAGCCACGCTCGAAATTCACAAGCGGATCTGTCATAACGGCGCTCCCAAGGTCGACATCTTCAAAGAGTGCCATCAATTTCCCCCGGAACAAGAGGTGCGCTTCAAGGTGGATAACGGCGCCTCCCGCGCGGTCAATGCCGAGGGTAACGTTATCTTTGCTGGCCTCGCGGCCGGGCCACACACGGTCACTGAGACCGAAGGGCCGCCGCTCGAATTCGTCCGCCTGCGCGTCTGGTGCTCGGTGCTGGGTTCCGGTGTACCGGCGAAGGAGATCACGACCGCGGGGCCATCGTTCACTGTCCAGCTTGCAGCGGGCAACCACGTTGTCTGCGACGTCTACACGATTCCGCTCGACCTCTCTAGCCGGAATACCGCCACATTAGAGATCCACAAGCGCATCTGCGCTGATGGCCCGCCACAGGTCGATATCTTCCGCGAATGCCACCAGTACCCGCCCGAGCAGCCGGTGCGGTTCCGCATCGATAACGGCGCATCAAAGGCGGTCGATGCCCAGGGCAACGTGATCTTCCGCAATCTCGCTCCCGGCACGCACCGGGTGACCGAGACGGAAGGACCGCCACTGGAGTTCGTGCAGTTGCGGGTGTGGTGCTCGGTGTTGAATTCGGGCATTCCAGCCAAAGAGGTTCGAACGGATGGGCCACGCTTCCGGATCGCGCTGAAAGCGGGGGAGCACACGGTCTGCGATGTGTATGCAATTCCGATCGATCTCTCGTGAGACGCGGTAAGGCTCACGCCGCCCTGGCGAGGAGATGCGCCACGTCCTCCGGAGTCGCCTCGGCGGCGTCGAACCAGAAGCGCCAGATCTCAGCGAGAGAGACTCCTGCCGAGCGCTCAAAGAACTGGCGCACCTCGGCCGGTGAGGTAATGCCGAAGGACCGCTGCTCAGCCAGATCGCGGAGTGCGGCGAAGAAGGCTTCGTCGCCAAGCTCAATCTGGATCGCGAGGAATCCGAGCGCAGCCTTGCCATAGATGAGCACGCCGTTCGGAGGACCATCCTGAGGCGCAGCGGCTGGCCGGCTGGCGACACCGTCGCCGTAGTGTTCGATCGCGGCAAGATAGGGTTGAACAATTTGCTGGCGGAGCTGCTGGCGTGCCACGTCCTGACCAAGCAGATCCGCCAGGCAAATGATAGCCAGATAATTCGTCAGTCCCTCAACCAGGAACGGGTGGTCATTCGAGTTCACGCCGATCGTGCCACCCCACCACTGGTGCCCAACCTCGTGCGCCACAGTGAAGACGAAGCGCTGGGTGTCAAGGTCGGAGGCCGGCGGCCGGGCAAGAAGCTCAGAGCTATCCAGGAAGATGATCCCAGCCCATGAGACGCCGAGCGCGCCCGCAAGCTCTGTCTCAACCACATCGAGCTCGGTATACGGGTACGGCCCGTACCGGCTCGCGTAGGCTGCCAGAGCCTGGGCGGCAGCGTCCAATGCCAGCGCTGCCCGGTCGTTGTCGGCCCCAGGATTTCGGAACATCGTCACCCGCGTGCCCGCAACGGTCACGCTCGACGCAACATAGTCATCGTCGATGACGAGCGTGAATTCACGCGCGGGACCGCTCACAAATCGTCGTGTCGTGGCACCCCCCTTGGCCGTCTGTTCGACGTCGTCTCCTGTCGCCACCACGGTCAGATCCGGCGGTGTGGTGATGGACACGTCGTACAGCGCCGCCTGGGAAAACGTCGGATCGCCAAGATCGGTCGGCGGGTCCACACGCCAGCCCCGCCCGGGCTCATAACCAGCCACGATTGGATACCAATCCGCCAGCACCCACGTGCCCCGCTGCGAATCCCGGGTAAAGATGCCGTACGTGCCATGCGAGTCCATAGGGACAACCGTCTCGAAGCGCAGATGAATCGTAATTTGGTCACCCGGCTGAAGCGGCGACGCCAGCGGCAAGCGCATCACGGTGTCGTCAGCCTCATACACCGGCTGCACGGTATCGCTCCCGACGCGCGCGTCGCGCAGGCGCAAGGCCCCCTCGTCGTAATACGGGGCATTGGGATACAGGCGAAAGGCCAGATCCGAGAGCGCCTGATCAAAGGCATTGATAAACCGTAACCGGAGCCGCCCTGAGATCGTCGACGCAACCGGATCGAGGCGCACGTCCATGTGGTAGCTGCTCAACCGTCCTCCCGTCTCCTGCCTGATCTCATCCCGCAAGCCAGAGACGATGCCGAGGTAGCTGTCCGGAGCAGCAAACGCAGATTGATCGGCCAGCGCGACGGTCGTTGCTAGCAAAACGGCGAGCAGAACGCGGGCAATAGCGTTGACGGCCAGGGTCATGGGTCGCTGCAGAGTCATTGGCTGCACACCACATCACGCGTCAAAAGGAGGAAGCGCTGGCAGCGTCTGGACAATCGCCCGTGCCTCTTCATCGGAGGTAGGCCGCGGCAGAACGGTCTCGTCGGCGGCGAAAAGGTTAGTGTGCGTCAGGCCAGAGCCGGTGCAAAAGACCACCGTCTCCTCATCCGCCGCGAGCGCTCCAGACGCGCGGAGCTTGATCGCGGCTGCAACCGCCGCGCCAGACTCAGGGGAAATCAACATTCCCTCTCCTTTCGCAGCCAGATGCATGCCTTCCAGGATCTCCGCCTTGCTAACCGTCACCGCCGTGCCACCGCTGGCCCGAATGGCCGCGAGGATCAGATAATCCCCGATCGCCGCTGGCACGTGGAGCCCTGCCGCACCGGTCTGAGCGTTCTCCCACCGGGTGGCGTGATTCAGGCCCTCGCGGTACGCGCGGGCGAGTGGCGCACACCCCTCGGCCTGGACGATGATCATGCGCGGGCGCTTGGCAGTGATCAGCCCCATCGCCTCCATCTCGGCAAATGCCTTCCACATGCCGGCAATCCCGGTTCCTCCGCCCGTTGGGAAAATGATGGCATCCGGCAGTCGCCAGCCAAGCTGCTCGGCAAGCTCGAATCCCATGGTCTTTTTCCCTTCGACCCGGTATGGCTCGCGCAGGGTTGACAGATCGAACCAGCCGCGCGTGGCCGCTCCGGCGCGGATGACGCGGCCACAATCGTCAATCAGGCCATCTACGAGGAGGACCACGGCGCCGAACCCCTGGCAAGCAGCCTTGAGCGGCTCAGGCGTATCCCGTGGCATGGCGACAACGGCCGGAAGGCCAGCACGGGCGGCGTAAGCGGCCGCGGCCACGCCCGCGTTGCCGGCCGAAGGGAGCGCGACCACCCGCGCCCCTAGCTCCCATGCACGCGCTACCGCGGCGCACAGTCCCCTGGCTTTGAAGCTCCCGGTGGGATTACAGCCCTCATCCTTCAGGAGCAACCGGTCGAGTCCCGCATACCGGCCCAGCCACGGTGCTTCACGCAATGGCGTGCCCCCCTCGCCAAGCGAAAGACGAAACCGGGGATCAAGCACCGGCAGGACCTCCGCGTACCGCCAGATGGTCCAATCCCGCCCGGCGAGCATCGCCGGCGTGAGCTCGCGAGCGGCGCTGGCAAGGTCATACCGGGCGGCCAGCACCTTGCCGCATTGCTGGCACGTGCCGATCAAAACCGAGGCTGGAAAGAGCGTGCCACACGCCGTGCACTCAAGGTGGCTGAGAGCACTCCGCGGATGTGGAGGCGGCGTCATGAGCGCGTTCATGCCGGCGACCGCAACCGTGGATCGAGCGCATCGCGCAAGCCGTCGCCCAGCAGATTGAACCCGAGCACGGTCAGCGCAATAGCGATCCCGGGGAAGATCGCTGCCCACGGGGCTAGTTGCAGGAAGCCATAGGACGAGCTGACCATCGAGCCCCAGGAGGGCGAAGGCGGCTTGTTGCCCAACCCCAGAAACGCTAACGAGGCCTCAGCCAGGACAGCGAACGCGAAATTGAGCGAAGCATGCACGATCAACGGGGCAGTGATGTTGGGGAAAACATGCCGCGCCAGGATGCGAGGCGTTGATGCGCCGAGCGCCACGGCCGACTCGACGAAGGCCGTGTTCCGCACCGAGAGCGTCGCTCCGCGCACCACGCGCATGAACGTCGGTGTGTAGACGATGGCGATGGCCACCATGACATTCGCGAGGGAATTCCCCAGCATGGTGATGATCGCGATGGCGAGCAAAATCGCTGGAAAGGCGTAGACGACATCCATGAGGAGCGACAGGACGTTATCCACCCAGCCACCGCGGTATCCGGCGATCATGCCAAGCAGGACGCCAAGAGTTCCAGCGATGCCGACCGCAATGGCGCCCACCTCAAATGAAATCCGCGCTCCATACAGGAGCCGGCTCAGAATGTCCCGGCCAAACTCATCAGTGCCGAAAGGATACGTCCAGTTCGGCCGCTGCAAGCGATCTTTCGGGAATTGCTGTGTGGGGCCATGAGGAGCGACGAGCGGCCCAACCATCGCCACCGTGGCGAAAAAGGCCACGATGACGAACCCCGTCAGGGCAAGGCGTTGCCGCCGCACCGACGACCAGATCGTCGGGCGCTGGGAGACGCGGACGGCGCTGCTCAGCGCTGGCGCAGTCGCTGGTGCACTGCCATCCCCCACCAGGGGTACCGGTTTCGCCTCACCCGCTGTCATCGTCGCGCTCGTCTCCTCGATCACCTACCGGTGGCGCAGGCGCGGGTCCATTACCGCGTATAGGACATCGACCGCCAGGCTAATCAGCACAAAGAGCGTGGAAATCACGAGCACGACGCCCTGTACCACCGGGTAATCGCGGTTTGCAATAGCCTCGTAGATATAGCGGCCAATCCCTGGCAGGCCGAAGATCGTTTCGATGATGACCGTCCCTCCGAGCAACGCAGCCACCTGGATGCCGCCAACCGTGATGATCGGGATGGAGGCATTCTTCAACACGTGCCGGACGAGCACCGTTGAACCCGGCAATCCCTTCGCCCGGGCAACGCGCACGTGGTCTTGCGACAGCACCTCAAGCACCGCGGAGCGCGTGTTGCGCATCATGATGGCTGCCAGCGGCATGCTCAGGCTGACAGCGGGCAGAATCATCGTGCGCAGGTTCTGGACCGGATCATCGGTCAGTTTGGCGAAGCCGATCGGCGGCAGCCAGCGCAGCCAGTAGGAAAACGTGAGCACTAGGAGGGTCGCCAGCAGGAAATTCGGGACCGACACGCCCACCAGCGTCCCAATTGTCGCGCCGTAGTCGAGCCAGGAGTTGCGCTTGACCGCGGCCAGGACGCCGACCGACACCGCCGGCACCGTGCCGATCAGACCAGCCAGCAGCGCGAGCTCAGCTGTGACCGGCAAGCGCAGCTTGAGCTCGTCGGTGATCGTTCGCCGCGTGCGCAGCGAGCGCCCCAGGTCCCCTTGCAGCACATGACTCATCCACTTCACGTACTGCATCGGGACCGGCTGGTCGAGCCCGTACGACCGGCGCATCGCGGCAAGCTGCTCGGGCGTCGTGCGCTGGTCAACCCCGATCATCATCATGAGTGGATCGCCTGGCACTGCCCGGATCAGACCAAAGACCACGACCGACACTCCGAGCAGGACAGGAATCAGTAACGCCAGCCGGCGCAAGAGAAAGGTCGTCATCGAACGCTTTGCGGCCTCAGCTTCGAGCGTTGAGCTTCAAGCTTGAGGGCTGGCGAAGGGCGCCTGATCGCCTTGGCGCCCACCTCACTCACATCGTGAAGCTCGCAGCTTACGTGTCGAGCCACGTCTCACGCAACGTGTAATTCGTGCCGGTTGCGATATGGGTGTAGCCTTTGACGTAGCTCTTCATCGCCTCATACTGATTCGCGATGAACAGGCACACCCATGGGAGCTCGTCCAGCAAGATCTGCTGAATCTGCCGGTAAATCTCGGCGCGCTTTTCTTGATCGGTTTCCGCGACGCCCTGATCAATCAATTGATCCACCTGAGGATTGGAATACCCGACAAAGTTCCCGCTCTCCCCAGTCTTGAACAGGATCATGATCTCGTGCGGATCGACGTAGGCGCTCGTGCCAGTTACGGCAATGTCGTAATTGAAGTTTTGGTGGACGTCAGCAATCATCGTCGCGTTTTCGACCAAGTTCAGCTCGGCCTCAATCCCGATCTGCTTGAGTTGTTCCTGGACGACCACGGCCGCATTGCTCAGGAAGGAGTACTGCGCCCAAGACGTGATGGTCGTCTTGAAGCCGTCCGGATACCCAGCCTCGGCGAGCAGTGCCTTGGCCCCCTCAATGTCCGGCGCCGGGATATCGGCTTTCAGCGTTGCCCAGAAATCCGGCGGGAACGGCACTACCGTCGGCGTGCCATGGCCAAAGACGGCCGGACCGAGCACCGCTTCCCGGTCGATCGCCTTGGCGATCGCCTGCCGGACTTTGACATTGCTGAAGGGCTCGCGCTTGAGATTGAAGCCGATCATCCGGATGTTGGTATTGCTGTTGCCGGGGAGCACGATGCTCGGATCCTTTTCCAGCAGCTCGATGTCGCGCAGCGGCGCGTACTCGATCATGTCCACGGTTCCCGTGACAACCGCCGTCGTCCGCGCCGTGTCATCGGAGGCGATGATCAGCTCCAACCCATCCAGGTACGGCAGCCCCTCCTCGAAGTACGACGGGTTCTTCTCAAGGATGACGTGCGTGTTCGGCACATACTCCTTGAAGACAAACGGCCCGCTCCCGACCGCAACCTGCGACAGGTCGCCATGCTCCTCAACGACTTCCTTCGGAATAATGATGGCGCTCTGCCCGGCGAGATTGCTAAGCACCGAGGCATCACGGCTCTTCAGCGTCAGCACCACCGTCGTATCATCCGGGGCCTCGACGCTCTCCATCGAAGCCAGATCCGATCGGGCGGGAGAATCCGGCGCGGTCATTCGCTCGAAGGAGTATTTGACATCGGCGGCCACCAGCGGGCGGCCGTTGTGGAACGTGACACCCGGCCGCAGCTTGAAGGTGTAGACGAGCCCATCATCGGAGATCGTCCACGACTCGGCTAGCTCCGGCGCGATGGACAAATCGGGTTGCACTTTGACGAGCCGGCTGTAAATGTGCTCCACCACATGCCAGATGGCGGTCAAGGTCTGCTTGTGCGGGTCGAGCGCGGTCGGATCCGCTTGCATGCCCACCTTCAGCACACCACCCGGCTTGGGCGTGCCATCTTGCTGGCGAGCGGCAGCGCGCCGCGCGGGATGCACCGGCAACGCTGCAGCACCGAGCGGCCCGAGCGCTGCCACGACGCCGACTCCAGCGCCCCGGCCGAGGACGGAGCGCCGGGTGATCCGACCGGCGAGCACATCGCGAAAGAGCTCGTCAAAGCGATCTTTAGTAGCCATCGGCTCCTCCTCGTGGTGACGCGGACAACCCCTTACGCGCCAGCTCGCTCCTCCCAAGCCACGCCGCTCACCGTCAGGCACCTCTGGCGTGGGCCGGCACATCCACGACCGTGGTCAAGCAAGCCGTACAGTGGCCCGACTATAGCACAGCCCGCGGCCTGTATGTGATGCTTCACCGCTGGGCGCCAAGGCGGCGACTGCGAATCAATCCCCGCGGCGTTCGTGGCGACATGCATCTCCTTGTCAGTAGCATACCCAACCAGACGGTGGTGCATTGGCCTGCCGCGCGCGGCATGATTGGCAGTACTGGTGTGGTGTTTTCTGCGGAGTGCCACTATGGTCAACCTCCGCCAGCGCCTCAGATCCGCGCAGATCATCTCCTTCGGTGCAGACCGGCCTTGGATCGTGCGACTTCGCGCGAACGCGGCAGCAGTCGCCCTGACCGTCGTGCTCTCCTTCCTCGTTGCCGGCCGGGCGCTCGATCCCAATTTCACGCCCTATTGGTGGTGGCAAGTGGGGAGGACGAGTGCCACGTTGCTGGCGGTGCTGGCGCTCCAGCGAAGCATTGCCTCCCAAGGAGGCCTGGCCGCCGCCACGCAGATCATCGCCATTCTGGCGACCGTTTCGGAAATCCTGGGCAACGCCAGGGACTTGTACACGCTCTTCGCATGGTGGGACAAGCTCGTGCATGCGGCGACAAGCGCCATGCTAGCGGCCGGCGCTTTCGAGCTTGTTCCAGTCCTTTCCCGGCACGGACGCCTGGTGTGGGCGCGACGCCGCCCGATGGCTTTCGCGGTCGCTTGCACCGTACTCCTCGGCATAATCTGGGAATGCTATGAGTACATCGGGAGCACCGTGGTGCATGTGGGTGCGCGCATCGGCGACCCCTGGGACACAACCCTTGATCTCGTAGCAGACACCGGCGGCGCCCTGGTCGCGGCCTGGCTGCTCCAGCGTCGAACCGGGCGGCACGACCTCCCAGCGACCGGCCGCCTCTTGCACCCGCCACCCGGCCCCTAGCCCGGTGACCCGTCCATGGCGGCCGAGGGGGCATGCACCGGCGAGTGTCGTGGCCAAGCCTCCGTGGCGGTCAGTATCGACCGGGATGCATGCGCCGAATCGGACTCACGGATAGGAATCCCCAGGTATCTGGCGCCGGGGACTAGACAAGGGAGCGCGGCTTGGTTACGATGCGTGAAAACGCTTCCGGAAACGTTTCCGGACAGGTCCACCGACGCAACACGGGAGGAGATCATGCCGACAATCCGCGATGTCGCCCGCGAAGCCGGCGTCTCGGTCACCGCGGCGTCCCGGGCGCTCAACGGCCGCGGCGAGCTGAGCCCGGAAAAGCGCGCTCGGGTCCTCGAAGCAGCCGCCCGGCTCAACTTCGTCCCCAGCGCCGTGGCCCGCGCCCTCGTCTCCGGCAAGACCAAGACACTCGGCATGGTCATCACCGACAACGCGAGCCCAGTCTACGCCGACATCGTCAAAGGCGTCGAAGAGGCGGCCAAGCGCGCCGGCTTTAGCCTCCTCCTCTGCAATTCCGCCGATTCGCAGGAACAGGCGCTGGAGTGCCTGGCGCTGTTTCAAGCGAAACAGGTTGATGGCGTGCTTCTGACTCCCGTCCAATCCGACCGCCGGGATGTCGAGTTCCTCCGCCAGGCCGGCATCCCCCATGTGCTGCTGTTGCGTCACTTCGGAGATCCCGACACTGACGCGGTGCTGACGGACAACATCGCCGGGGGCAAGCTGGCAACCAGCCACCTGATCGAGCGCGGCCACAGGCGTATCGCCCACATCGCCGGTCCGGCGCACACGTCGAGTGCCCAGGGCCGCCTGGCCGGCTATCTGGCAGCGCTGGCCGAGCACGGTCTTGCCAGCGATCCCGCATTGATCTGCCACGCACCGTACACCATCGCGGGAGGCTATCAGGCCGCGCTGCCGCTCCTCTCCGGTCCCGAACGGCCGACAGCGATCTTCGCGGCGAACGATCTGATTGCAATCGGCGTCATGAAAGCCGCGCGTGAGCTCGGCCTTCGCATCCCGGATGATCTGGCACTCGTAGGAGGAGACAATATCGAATTGGCTGAGTATCTCGCAGTCCCGCTGACCACCTTTCACCAACCCGGCCGGGAGATCGGCGCCCGCGGCGCGGAGCTGCTCCTCGCCAGGCTACACGGCGACCGCGAAAGCGCCGAGCAGATCGTCCTCCCCACCGAGCTGATCGTGCGGGCATCGTCGGGAGGGCGGCAATGACGACGATCGATCCGATCACCTTTGAGGTCCTGCGCAACGCCTTCGTCGAAGTGACCGAGGAGATGTCGGTCGCGCTGCGACGAAGCGCCTACTCGACCAATATCAAGACCCGCGCCGATTTCTCCTGCGCACTCTTCGACCGCAACCTGCACACCGTCGCCCAAGCGTTTACGCAAGCGAACCATCTTGGCTCACTCGCGGAGATGGTGCCGCGCGTGGTCCGGGAGTTCGGCACGGAGAAGCTCGGCCCTGGCGATAGCCTGGTCTGCAACGATCCCTACCGGGGCGGCGCCCACCTCAACGACGTGTTGCTGGTCATGCCCGTCTTTCACGGTGGGCAGATCATGGCCTACGTTGCCAACCTCGCCCATCACGTTGATGTTGGCGGCGGGGCGCCAGCGAGCATCGGCGCGTTTCGCGAGGTCTACCAAGAGGGAGTGATCATCCCGCCGGTGCGCATCCTGCAAGGCGGTACGCTCGTCGAGGATGTGTTCCGCCTGGTGCTGGCGCAAGTACGCGCCAAGCGTGAGACGGCGGGCGACTTCCGCGCCCAGATTGCCGCCAACCTGACCGGTGTGCGCCGGTTCCAGGCGATCCTCGACCAGCACGGGGCCGGCGTGGTCGAAGCTGGTATGGCGGAGCTGCTGGCGTACACCGAGCGGCGCACCCGCGCCGAGCTGGAGCGCCTGCCGCACGGCATCTACCGCGCCGAGGGCGTCATTGACAGCGACGGGTTCACGGACGATCCGGTACGGCTGGCCGCGGCGATCACGATTGATGACAGCGGCGTCTGCTTCGACCTGACCGGCTGCGATCCGCAGCGGCGCGCACCCGTCAACGCCACCTATTCGCAAACCTTCTCCGCCTGCGCCTACGTCCTCAAGTGCCTGATCGATCCCGACATCCCCGTCAATGCAGGATTCTACCGCCACGTGCGGATGATCGCCCCCGAAGGCACGGTCGTGCATGCCCGGTACCCGGCGCCGGTCGTCGGAGGCTGGGAGGTCAATTCGCGCCTGACCGATGTGCTGCTGGCCGCGCTGGCCCCGGCCCTTCCCGATCTGATTCCGGCCGGCACTAAGGGGATGATTTGCCACGCCGGCTTTGGCGGCGCCGATCCACTCCGGGGCGAGTATTACTGCTTCCTGGAAACGCTGGGCGGCGGCTACGGGGCGCGGCGCGGCAGCGATGGGCCGGACGCGGTGCAAGCGCATGGCCAGAACACGGAAAACGCCCCGGTGGAAGAGACCGAGCGGAACTACCCCGTGCGCATCGTGCGCTATGAGCTGGTCAACGACTCCGAGGGAGCCGGAACCTGGCGGGGTGGCCTGGGTTTGCGCCGCGACTACCTGTTCCCCGATCACGAGGCGTCCTTCACCGTGCTCGCCGACCGCGACCGCTGGGGGCCGGCTGGCCTCTTCGGTGGGCTGCCCGGCCAGAAAGCCTCCTATCTCCTGCTGCGCGGTGACGAGATGATCCCGCTCGGCGCCAAGGCAACCGTCCAGCTTCTGCCGGGAGATATCGTGAGCTACCGCACGTGTGGAGGCGGAGGATACGGCCCGCCCGAGCAGCGCGATCCGGAGCGGGTGCTGATGGATGTCCGGCAAGGGAAGGTGAGCGTGGAGCGTGCGCGAGAGGTCTATCGCGTCGTGATCGATCCCCAAACCTGGACCGTTGATGCCGCCGCAACCGCGGCCCTGCGCGGCGCGGAGGTGGCATCATGACGGCAAAGTTCCGCCTTGGCATCGACACCGGTGGGACGTTCACCGATGCCACCCTGATCAACGAAGAGACCGGCGAGGTCGCCATCGCCAAAGTCCCATCAACCCCGGCGGACCCGTCGACCGGCTTTCTGGCCGCAACTTCGCGCATCCTGAACGAAAACGCGGTGCCGGCGGATGCGGTCCGCTACGTCGTTCATGGCACCACAGTGGCGACGAACGCTGTGATCGAGGGGGAGATCGCGCCGGCCGGGTTAGTAACGACCGAGGGGTTCCGCGACATTCTGGAGATCGCCCGCCAGATCCGGCCCTCGCTCTACGACCTGCGCTTCGAGAAACCCAGACCGCTTGTGCCCCGGCACCGGTGCCTCGACGTCCCAGAGCGCCTGGATGCCCACGGGCGGGTGCTGACGCCGCTCGACGAGGAGGCCGTTCGCTCGGCGGCACGGCGGTTGCGCGCTGAAGGCGTCCAGGCGATCGCCGTCTGTTTCCTCCACTCCTATGTCAATCCGAGTCATGAGCGACGGGCAGGGGAGATTCTCCGCGAGGTCTTCCCCGAGGCGATGATCTCCCTCTCGTCCGAGGTGGCGCCGGAGTTCCGCGAGTATTTCCGGGCTAGCACGACGGTAATCAACGCCTCGCTCCAGCCAGTGGTAGCGCACTACCTGCAAGGGATTGAGGATCACTTGCGCGCGGCCGGATTGACCGCGGAATTGCTCGTGATGCAGAGTAGCGGCGGCGTCTTCCCCTTCTCCGCCGCTCGCGTCCGGCCCGTATTCATGGTCGAGTCCGGCCCCGCCGCTGGCGTCATGGCCGCGACGTATCTGGGCGAAGTGCTCGGTTACCCCAACATCATCTCCTTCGACATGGGCGGCACGACCGCCAAGGCCGGGCTCATCCAGGACGGGCGGCCACGGATTACGAAGGACTACGAAGTCGGGGCAATTGCGAAAGCCAGCGGCACCGGTGCCCGGGGAACCGGTTATCCCATCCGCACGCCGGTCATTGATCTGGTCGAGATCGGCGCGGGCGGCGGCAGCATCGCTTGGATCGATTCCGGCGGGATGCTGCGCGTCGGTCCGCAAAGCGCCGGGGCCGATCCTGGCCCTGCTTGCTACGGCAAGGGCGGCGCCGAGCCGACGATCACCGACGCGAACCTCGTCCTCGGCCGCTTGAATCCGGACTACTTCCTCGGCGGGGAGATCGCTCTCGACATGGACCTCGCCTATCGTGCGATCGAGGAGCGCTGCGCCCGGCCGCTCGGCCTCGATGTCGTGACCGTCGCCCACGGCATCATCGAGATTGCCAACGCCGCCATGACGAACGCCTTGCGGCTGGTCTCGATCCAGCGCGGGCACGATCCGCGGCAATTCGCGCTGGTCGCTTTCGGCGGCGCAGGCCCGGTTCACGCCAATCGGCTTGCGGCGCAGGCTGAGGTCCGGACTACGGTGATCCCGATGAGCCCGGGGACGACCTCAGCGCTCGGATTGCTGGTGACCGACCTGCAGCATGACTACGCGGTAACGGTCAACGAGCGAGCCGACCAGGTTGACCGGCGCGCACTCGACCAGGTATTCCGCAACCTGGAAGCGGAAGGCATGGAAACGCTTGCGCGAGAGGGTGTTGACCGGAAGCGCATCCGCTTCCTTCGCCAGCTTGAGATGCGCTACGCCGGCCAGAGCTACGAACTAACCATCCCCTTGAATGGCGGGCTTATTGACGATGCCGCACTAGCGGCGACAGCCGCAGCCTTCAACCATGCCCACGAGCAAACCTACGGGTTTAGCGCGCCTGGAGAGCCGGTCGAGATCGTCAATGTCCGGCTGACCGCCATCGGCCAGATTGCCAAGCCCCGCTTGCGAGAAGCGCCCGCGAGCATGGACGGCGCCTGTGACGCGCACAAAGGAACCCGCCGGGTCTGGTTTGCCGAGGCAGGCGGGTTCGTGCCCTGTCCCATCCTGGATCGGTACCGGCTCGGCGCTGGCGCTACCATCTCCGGCCCGGCCGTGATCGAAGAGAAAGACTCGACAACCGTCGTGCACCCTGGCTTCCTGGCCCGGGTGGATCGGTATGGCAACCTGCACATCGCTCCTGAAGGAGGCAGCGCATCATGAGCCGGGATCTGGCGGATGTGGTGGTGATTGGTGGCGGCGCGACCGGCACGAGCATCGCCTGGCAGCTCGCGCAGCGCGGCGCAGGGCGCGTCGTCCTCTTGGAAAAAGACGGGCTCGCCGCTGGAGGTACAGGCTGGTCCAGCGCTTTGATCCGGCAGCATTACATCTACGAAGAACTGGCCCGGATGGCACTGCACTCCCTGCGGGTGTTCGAGCGATTTCCGGAGATCGTCGGTGGGGATGCGGGCTTCCGGCGGACCGGCTTCCTGGTGCTCGTTAAGCCCGAGGACGTGCCGACCATGACTGCGAACGTGGCCATGCACCAGCGCGTCGGCATCGAGTCCTGTGTCCTAAGCCGGGACGAGGTCGGCGAGCTCGAGCCACGCATCTTCCGCGACGATGTGGTGGCCGCTGCCTGGGAGCCGCGATCCGGCTATGCCGATCCAGCGCTGACGACCGTCGCCTTTGCGGACGCGGCCCGGCGCCATGGGGCGGAGATCCGGGTTGGCGTGCGCGTCGACCGGATCGTGGCTGCGCCGGGCGGAATTGAAGCAGTGGAAACAAGCGCCGGCCCCATCGCCACACGCACCGTGGTCGTCGCTGCCGGCTACCGCTCGAAGGAGCTGGTGGCTCCGCTCGGCTTCGATCTTCCCCTGACTCCAATTCGCCACGATATCGCCGTGGTGAGCCGGTCAGCAGATTTCGGCCGCCCCCACCCGATCATCTCGGACCGGATCAACGGCAGCTACTTCCGGCCGGAAGGTGATGACCTGACGCTGATCGGCACGACTGCGGCCCACGAGGGGCACGAGGATCCCGACGTCGAGCGCACACGCGAGCCCTATCTAGAAGATACGGAGACCTTGATCGAGCGCTTCTGGCGCCGTTTCCCCGGCCAGGACGGCGCGACGCTGCGCAAGGGCTACACCGGCGTCTACGACTGCTCGCCCGACCTTCAGCCACTCCTCGGGCCGGTGCCGCAGGTGCCGGGCCTGCACGTGGCGGCGGGATTCAGCGGGCACGGGTTCAAGCTCAGTCCTGCGGTCGGCGAGATGATGGCGGAGTCCATTCTGACGGGCAGAACGTCGCTGGTAGATATCGCCTTCTTCGACCCGAACCGCTTTGCCAAGGGCCAGCCGATCCGGCCGCAACGCGCCTACTCGGTCGGAACGCTGGGTTGATGAGATCGTGCCAGGGAGAGCAAATGATGTCCGGGCTAGAGATACCAGCGATACGGCCACCTGAGTACGGAATCGTCATCGCCAAGGACGTGATGATACCGATGAGGGATGGCGTGAGACTGGCGGCTGATATTTACCGGCCTGCCATCAATGGCGAGCCGGTACCCGGCCGCTTCCCGACCATCCTTGGGCGAACGTCCTACGACAAGACCTCGCCCTGGCTCTGGGTGGAGCCCGTCGCCAACTTCTTCACTCCGCGCGGCTACGTCGTTGTCATTCAGGATCTCAGGGGACGGTACAAATCCGAGGGCCGCGGCCAGTACTACCACGTCGCCAATCCCCATGATGGCCGCGATGGCTACGACACCATCGAGTGGATCGCCGCGCAACCCTGGTCAAACGGCCGGGTCGGGATGGTCGGTAGCTCCCACGGCGCGATGACGCAGACGACCGCAGCGCTCGAAAACCCGCCACACCTAGCCGCCATCTGGCCGGATGTCGGCCCCATTCGCAACTATTTCCATCACATCCGCGAAGGCGGGGCGATGTGCCTGCACATGTTCGGCGCGCAGTTCCTTCATGCCTTCGATGCCCAGGAGCTCCAGGACAATCCCGTGGCGAAGCTCGCCTTCGAGCGGGAGATGGCTCGCCTGCGCGACTGGGTTTGGCAGACACCGTTCAAACGCGGCATGACGCCCCTGGCCAACGTGCCAGGGTTGGAAGAGACGCTCTTCAACTACTACACCCGCGGAGAGTACGACGACTGGTGGGGCGCGCCGTTCAACGACTTCGAGCGCTACTTCGACCGGCACCGCGACTGCCCCGGCACCTTCAGCAGCGGCTGGTACGACCCGTATGCCGTGGCCACCACCCGCCACTACGCGGCGATGGCTGCCAAGAACACGACCCCACAGCGCCTGCTCGTCGGGCCGTGGACGCACGAGACGATGCGGCAGGATGTCTCCTACGCCGGGGATGTCGACTTCGGGCCAGATTCGGTGCTGGGGAACGCCGGCTACAATGCCCTGCGGCTGCGCTGGTTCGACCGCTGGCTGCTCGACATCCCGAACGGCGTCGAGGACGATCCTCCAGTCCGCATCTTCGTCATGGGCGGCGGCAGCGGGCGCAAGACGATCAAGGGCAAGCTCGACCATGGGGGCTTCTGGCGGATCGAGCGGGAATGGCCGCTCGCTCGGACTCGCCACGTCACCTACTACCTGCGACAGGGCAACCGCCTCTCTCCCGAGCCTCCCCAGGAATCAGAAGCCCACCTCTCGTATGTCTACGATCCCGATCATCCCGTGCCGACCATTTCCGCAAATGTGACCGGTTTCTTCGAGCTGGTCCCGATTGCCGAGGGTGTGGAAGAAGCGGCGCGCGCGTTTGTGCCCTGGCGGGCGAGGATGCGCAGCATCGTCCTCCCGGGCGGCTCGCACCAGCGGGAAGCGCCGGGCATCGTCGGAGCGCGCCCACCCTACCCGCTGCTCGCGCACCGGCCCGATGTCCTGGTGTTTCAAACTGAGCCGCTGATCGAGCCGGTTGAGGTCACCGGCCCGATGGACGTCGTGCTCTGGATCGCCTCGTCCGCGCCGGATACCGACTTCACCGCCAAGCTGATCGACGTCTACCCACCGAACGAGGACTACCCGGAGGGGTATCACCTCAACCTTGCCGACTCGATCATCCGCTGCCGGTACCGCAACGGCTGGGATCACGCCGAATTCATGGAGCCAGGGAAGGTCTACCGCGTTCAGATTGCCCTGCCGCCGATCAGCAACCGGTTCATGCCAGGGCATCGCATCCGCATCGACATCTCCAGCAGCAATTTCCCCCGGTTCGATCTCAACCCAAACACCGGCGAGCCGATGGGCCGGCACACCTATACGCAAAAGGCGCGCAACACCGTCTTCTTCGATCAGTCGAGGCCGTCGCATGTGATCTTGCCGATCATTGAGTGACACAACGGCAACGCTGCGGGACGATCGCGTCCTGGGAGGTGGCATCCATGCATGCTAGAGTGCATACACGACCGTGGCTTTGGACAAGCCCGGTTGGAGGACGCATGCATGAAGCACTCCTGGTGGACTCACATCCTCTGCCTCATTGTCACAATGCTGGTGGCGACCGCACCAGTGATGGTCTCATCCGGCAAGGCGCAGCAACCGGCGGACGCATATCCGCTCACTATCGGCGCGGCACTCTGTGAGGTAGAGCCGGCATCTGGTCCAGCACGCGAGAACTGTCGCGCCGCACCAGGCATCACCGTGCGCGTGCTGACTGAGGATGGCATCGCACTCGGCGCCTGCGTCACAACGACGGCCAGCCCCGCGCTTGCAAGCTGTACGATCGCGGTCCCCTACGCTACCCGGTTGCTTGTCTATGAAGACGAAGCGACCGTGCCCTCAGGATATGGACCGCGCGCTAATCCGCTGATCGCGATCTCTCCTCCCGCTGGCGTCTCGCCCAGTGAGCTTCAGAGCCCGGTATTTATCAATCTTGCTCGGACAGCGCCTAGCAGCCCAGCAGCCGTGCCGGTGCTCGTCGCTGCCTATGCCTGCCCGGAGCCGGAAGCAGCGCTTGAGACGTGTCGCGCGCTCGACGGCGTGGCGATCACCGTCGCGATCGACGGCGTGGAGATGGATGGCAGCCCGGTCATCACCGGCCGGCTGGACGACGGCAGTGTGGCCGCCGTCTTCGTGGCCCCGCCGGACGCTACCCTGAGCCTGCAAGCGAGCCACGGTGTGCCAGGCGGCCTCGTTCCCGCCCATGACCATGCGCCGCGCGTCGTTGCCGTGGCGGACCTGGAGCGGCGCGATTGCGACCGGCCGGTCCTCTGTGCCGTCGCCCCGCTGATTCTGGTGCCGGCCAGCGAGGACTCCCCAGTCGCAAGCCCGGACACTGGCCCGGCGACGGAACCGAATGCTGAGGAGACGGCCACCGCCACGGCCACACCGGAGGAAGCGACCATCGCTGTGCACCTGCATGCCGGGACGTGCGCGCGCCTGGCGAAATCGCCGCGCTACGACCTCCCCGACCTGCCGCATGCCGGGCCGCCCACCGAGGGCGCAGCGGAGGCGAGTCCGGCAATGGTCTCCGAGGGCACGGTGGATCTCAGCGTAGGTGCGCTCCTGGCAACGCCGCATGCAATCAACCTGCACTTGCGGAGCGCGCCAGGCGGAATGATTGTCGCCTGCGGCGAGATCGGCGGCACGCGGCAAGGAGACGGTTCACTCGCCATCGGCTTGCGGGAGATGCTGGGCTCCGGGTACGTGGGCATCGCGTATCTGGAGCCAGACCCAAACAGCGACCAGCGCACGCATGTCACCGTGTTAGTCGCCACCCACCTTGCCGAGCACGTACGCGGCGTCGTGCCGGGCGACGGGACCGGCGGTCCGACGACTCCCGTCCCTGCCGGGGACGATGCCTTTGTGGCGACGCATCTGTCCAACCCCGATCTCGCAGTCAATCTCCGGCCGGCGCCAAGCCTCGATACGGTGCCGCTGGCAATCCTGGAACCCGCGACGCCACTCCAGTTCCTAGGCGAGACCGTGACGGACGTCGATGGCTGGCAATGGTATCGTTTTCGCCTGGAGAATGGCCGGGCTGGCTGGCTGCGGGAAGGCACCTTTGTGCCCATCGAACAGGATGAGGGAACATGACGACCGGTGATGCGACTCCATCCACCATGCCCACCTTTGTCCGGCAGCGGCCCAACCAGTTGCTGCGGATCGGATTCAAGCTGCCGGTGTACCTGTACCGGGGGCCCATCGCGGATCTGTTGCGCTCGCGCTGTGTGCTCAAGCTGACCACCACGGGCAGAAAGAGCGGCCTGCCGCGCACGACCTGCGTCAGCTTCATGCCAGAGGGAGATCATTACATCGTGTTCTCCGGGTTCGGGGTGCGCTCAAACTGGTATCAGAACATCCTGGCCAACCCGAAGGTGACAGTTCAGGTGGGCCGGAAACGCTTCAAGGCGACGGCGCGGGTGGTGGAAGATCCGGCACGGCGCAAAGAGCTCATGTTGCGGATGCGGGACCGGTCGCGCAACTGTGGCCCGCCAACCTGGATTCGGCCGCTGCTGCGCGTCATTCGAGCATTTGACTATGACAGCGAGATCCGCCTTGCAGTCGAGAACGCGGAGATTCTCCCGGTTGTGGAGCTGATCCCGGAAGACACAGGCTAGCCTAGCCCTAAGAGCGCGTCGCTGAAGCGATGATCCTCACCACACGCCGGGTTCATCCTTCGCTTCGCTCGGGATGACTTCGGGACGGCATAACCCAGGTCATCCCCGTTGCAACGCGCTCCCGGTCACACGTTGACGATCCTTGGCATTAGGATTCGCGGCGAGGGATGGGCAGGAACGACAGCGAAACGTTCCGGAACGCCACATCTCCCATACCCAAATTTGTCAGTGAGACGCGAACCGTCACGGTCTCACTTGGGCACCAGACTGCCGTTGGCCTTGCCAGCCAGGTATCCGGGGGCGGCGGCGTTGCTGGCGCCTCAGATGAGAATGCGGTGATCGTCTCGCCACCGCGGTCGAGACAGGCCACGGTAAGCTGCACCATATTGGCTGGCAAACTCGTTTGGGTGTCGCTGATCACTATGTAGAGCCCCTCGCCCCGTGCAGGAATGTCCCGCATCACCGTCGTGCCGAGTCGTGCCGCGTTGCTCACAACGAGGCGGTTCCCCTCACCGTCTGGGACGAGTGTCACGCCTTTATCGGGCCTGGCCCATCCCTTTGCATCGTTGAGAAACTGGCCATTGATCGGCACATCCGAGCCAATCCGAGCACCAGGACGCGCGTACAAGTCCAGCCAGATGCGATAGCGCGGATCATCGTAGAGCTTGCGGAAGATCCGCACGTAGCCCGCCGACTGGAATGCCGCGTGCACCTCGCGCTCTCCAGTGCGTGGTGGATAGAGATACCAGACAACGTCGTATGCGGGATCGCTAGCCGGCAGCGCCTCAAGCAGCTTGCCTGCCGCCAGATCCTGCCGGGTCAGCCCCACGGCTGGCAAGACGCCGTTCGACAAGCGCTCCTCCATCACGCCATCGCGAATCGTGAGGTACTGCATCTGCGTGAGGAGCCCTGGCTGGTACACATCAATCAAGGTATTGGCGACCGCGCCGTAGGAATAGGTGACCAGCGGCATGCCCAGCGGGGCAATCGTTGCCACATCCGCAGCCGCCGTGCGCCACGCCTGCTTGTGTGCGCCCGTATAGATCGCTCCGATCGTGGTGGCAGAGGCCAAAAGAACGATCGCCAGGCTTCCTCCAGCCACCATCATCCAATCCCGGCGCAATCCCGCACTTACTGCCGCCCCCGCCACCAGCGCCCAGCCCAGCGTCGCCGCCAGCACGGTCCGCTCGGCAAAACCGGGACTAATCAAGCTCAGCCACACGGAGACGACAACCGTGCCGGCGAGGAGACAGCCCGCGATCAGGAGCCCCCGTCGCCAGTGCCGCCACAGCGCCACGCATCCCGCCACCAGCACGGCAACGACCGCGGCCAGCAGGATCAACCGAAGCTGAGGCGCCCGGTTCCACGGCGCCATGCCGGTACCCCGGAAATAGGAGCCATCCCCGGCAATGCCGGCGATCGAAAGGAGCGCCGTGGCCACCCGCTCTGGGTCCGCTCCGAGATAGGTTTCGCGCCGCGTCTCTTCATTCGCCGAGCCAACCGTCGCCACGACTTGCGGCAGCCAGGGCAAATAGGCAATCCCGGCCGCGACGATGGCAACACCCAATGTCCGTGCCTGCTTCCCTTGGCGATGAACAATCACTGCCAGCGGCACGGCTTGCGGCGCGAGCGCGTAGACCGCGCTGTAGTCAACGTACATTGCCAGCGCGCCAGCAATGCCGTACACCACGGCCCACTGCCAGGCAGGTTGCTGCCAGTAGGACACCAGCGCGAGATAAGTCACAGCGACCAGGAAGACCAGCAGGGCGTACATCCGCGCTTCTTGCGCGTAATACAGATGCAACGGCGAGAGCGCGAGCACCCCGGTGGCGACCAGCGCGCCTCGCCGGTCGAGGAGCCGCATCGCCAGCGTGTAAAACACCGGCAAAGTCGCAACCGCCGCAGTAACGCTAATCAGGCGGCCGGCGACCGCGTCCGATGTCACCGTGGCAACGGCTTTGACCAGCGAGAAATACAACGGTGGGTGCGGGCTAAACCATCGAGTCCCAAGACCGAGGGCCACGGCAAGCGTGAGTAGAGCACCGTGAACCCTTCATCCAGCCAGAGACTCAGGTGAAAGAGGTGATAAACGCGCAGCGCCGCGCCGAGCGCGATCAATCCGGCAGCGAGCGCCAGCGTCATGGGCCGGGTCAAACGGATAGCCGCCAGGCGGCCTCGCACGGGCGCTATCGCGGTCGGCGAGGGCAGCCACGATGGTGGAGAATCCGGCACCACGACACCATCCGCCCCAGCGGCGCTCGACGCAGTACGAGCCGGCACGACGGAGACATCTGGCATGAGACGCCAGCCAAGCAGCTCGGCGAAAAGGATGACGATAAGCAGAAAACCCAGGGGATGGACGTGCAGGAGGTAGCGCTCTTCTGAGCCGGAAGTGAATCCTGCAACGAGACCAACCGGCAGCCAGTACAGGAGCAACACCAATCCTGTCGTCAGCCGCCGGGCCGATTCACCACGGAGATTGGCATGGCCCAGAAGATACCGCCCCACCAGCAGCGCCGAGACCGCCACGATGATGGTTGGCATCACACCTGCCAGCGCCGTCCGCCGGAAGAGCATGACCCACGATTCGATGTTTGGGTGAAGAATCTGAGCAAAGTCAACGAAATAATCCCCGACAAAGGACACGCCGGGCAGGGTATCCGAGACCGCTTTGTCAGGCGGCTCGACCAGTTGGTTCAGGAGCAGGAGCAAGAACGGCGCGCCGAGGCAGGCTCCGAGCGCGACGCTCACGTCTCGACGCCCGGTTCGCAGCGCCCGTCCATGCACGATCACCGCTCCCAGCGCCATCGCTGGCCAGAAGAGCAGCACGGCGATGTGCGTAAAGACGGCTGCCCAAAAGACCGCAACCATGCCACGGAGCACGCGCCGGTGCGGCTCAAACAAGGCCCGGAGATACAGCCACAGCAGGATCAGTGAGAGCAGTTGCAGCGGCGCGTACATGCGGACATACGCGCTCCAGCGGGCGCTGGTTGGATCGAGCGCCAGGAGCAAGGCGCCGAGCAACCCGCCAAGCGCGCTGCCGGTGACGAGCCGCCCAAGCAGGAACATCGCGACAACGGCGAGCGTGCCTGCAACAACGCTGGGGAAGCGCAAGGTGCTAAGGTGCTCGATATCCCCGTACCCAGCCCAGACGAACGGTGCAAGGACATACGACAGCGTCGCGCCCTGCAAGTAAAGCGTGCCCGACGGGAAAATCGGCACACCCTTTGTCGCCACCTCACGCGCGGCCATAATGCTTGCCGCTTCATCAACGTGCGACGAGAGATACTGTGCATTGGTGAGCCGGATCAGGAACGCAAGCGCGACGATGGCGAGCAGCACCGCCGGCACCCATTGCCGCGGATGATGCTCCTCCTCAAACACGAGATGCCCATTGGCATTTGGGTGCACGGTAGCCGAGGGCGCCGGCTCCGCCAGCGCCACCTCACCAGTCTTTGCTCGTTCCTGCAGCTCGATAGGCTCCCGGATCACACGGCCTTCATCGTTCTGTGCGCCTCGCCGCGAAGGGATGGCTCCAGAGCGCGATCGCCCCACCGGTGGCGTTACCAGGGATTCGCTCTGACGACGTTGGGGGCACAGGTCACCGGGCCGCGGCGCAGGCATGACTCACTGCCACCATCCCCCTTCCGCCAGCGATTGTACTTGAAGACCGCACTTGGAGCAGAGCCGGGCAGGTCCTGTCCCGGCATTCTAGGGTTAGATAGGCAGCAATCCTCGCCGCGTCGCGATCATCACGGCCTCGGTCCGGCTGCTCGCGCCGAGCTTCGCCAGCACCGAGCCAACATGGAACTTCACGGTGTGCTCGCTGATGCCGAGCTGGCGAGCGATGGTCTTATTGGGCAGCCCCGCCGCCACTAACTCAAGCACCTGGCGCTCCCGTGCGGTGAGCGGCTCCCCGGCCACTGCAGCCGCCTCGGGTCCGGCGCGGCTCTGGCCGTGAAACGTTGCCGCGCCGGCGAGAGCAGGCTCAAGGACAATTAGGCCCGCGGCAACGGCACGAATCGCTGCCGACAGCGTCGCGCTCTCCACGTCCGGCGTGAGGTACGCCACCGGCGTCGGACCAAAGCCAGGGCCGTCGACCGCCGGTTCTCCCCCAATGAAGATGAAAGGCGTGTCTGGGTAGGTCTCCTCGAGCGCGGCAAGAACGTCCGGCTCCAGGCTGTGCACATCAACGACGATGACATCTGGCGGTTCGAGCGCCGCGCGGCGTGCGCTCCACTGCTCCGGCGATACGGCAACCGGCGCGAGATCCACCTCCTGCTCTAGGAGGGTTGTCAAGCCTGCGCGCACCGCTGGGTACCCCGCGATCACCAGAACCCGGAGTGGGGGCTGGCGAGGTGCAGCGTTTGGCGTAGCGCTCCCTACCCTCTCGCCGCTCATCCCGACCACACGCGCTCTGCCGGCACAATCACAAACGCTCGCATTGCGCCTCCCCGAAGCACACGCACCGGGATAGGCTGGCCTGGGGCCAGGCGCAGTATCGCCGCAGGCACCGATTCCTGGTCAACCACCACGGTGTCGCCAATGGCAACGATGATGTCTCCCACGATCAATCCGGCCCGATCGCCCGGCGCCCCCTCGGCGACCTCGGTGAGGAGCAGGCCAGCGGGTATGCCCGGATGGCCAATGGCCACAACAACGCCCTGAACACCAATGTACGCAACTGCCCTTCCTGCCTGATGCCCTGCTACCAAGCGCTCCGCCACCTGGCTCGGGACAGCCAGCGAAAGGCGGCCAGCCACCATGGTATTGATGCCAATGACTCGTCCCCGGACATCAACAAGGGGACCACCCGAGTTGCCGGGAGCAAGCTTGACATCCGATTGCAGCAAATCGGCCGATCGCGGTCCACTCCTGGTTGCGATCTGCCCCGCAGCAACGATCACGCCTGCCGACACCGCGTCCCGATACCCAAACGGATGCCCGACAGCAATAGCAATCTGGCCGGGGCGAACGGTTGAGGAATCGCCCACCTCGGCGGCTGGCAACCCCGATGCCGGGATGTGGACGACCGCGAGATCCTGCTCGGGGTGCCGCGCGATGACGCGCCCAGCGAAGCGCCGGCCATCGGCGAGACCAACGCTCACCTGTGCTTCGCGCCCGACAACGTGGCGATTGGTGACAATCCGCCCATCGCTGCGCCAGATGGTCCCCGCGCCATTCCCGTGCGGCCGGTCAATGAACACCACCGCAGGGCGGATCCTTTGAGCGATAGCCTCTATCTCCTCTGAGAGCGTCTCGCCAATCGCGGTCCGCTCAAGCTGCGTAACCATGCGTTTCTCTGTCCTTCGCGCCTATCTGCCGAGACTCCGAATGGCAACCTAGCCGCGCCCGTCGCGCTCCCCGACGGTCACGGGAACGTCTCGCACCTCTCCGCCGCGGATGATCCGTACCGGCACAGCCCGGCCCACCACATCGCCGGTGAGCCGGTCCTGGAGTTCCTCGACACTCGTCACCGGCACGCCATCAATCGCGACGATGACATCGCCAAGCATGAGTCCATCCCGCTCGGCCGGCCCATCGGATTCGAGGCTCACAATGACCAATCCCCGTTCCTGAGTCAGCCCGAGCGACTGGGCGAGTCGCGGATTCAATCCGACGGCCTGTGCGCCAATACCGAGATACCCACGGCGGACCTTGCCATGCGCAAGCAATGACGCGACGATGGACTCGATCGCGGCAACGGGGATCGTCAGGCCACCTCCCCGGCCCAGGGTTGAGGAGTTCATTCCGAGCACATGCCCCTCGCCGTCAACCAGCGGTCCGCCGGAGAACCCAGGGAGCATGGCGACATCCGCGCGGATATACCCCTCCACCGTGCTGCCCCGGTGTGTTCGCCACGCTCCTCCCACGGCGCTCACCACGCCAAACGACGCCATCGGCCCGCTGGAACCTGGCCGGCCGATCGCCAGCACGAGATTGCCTGGGCGCGCAGCCGCCTGGGAGCGCACCACGGGTGTGAGATCCGAGACCCGAGCCCGCAGCAGCGCGATGTCGCTGCCGGGATCCCGTCCAACGAGATCCGCTTTGACCGCCCTCCCATCAGGCAACCCGACCGTGATCTCCTCTGGCTGCTCGATCACGTGGTGCGCTGTGACAATCAACCCATCGCCACTCCAGATCATGCCGGTTGCCGGCAGCCGGGTTCGGGCGTACACCGTGACGGTGCCAGCGGCGGCACGCTCGACAGCCGTCGCGAGCTCATCCGACAAGCGCGCCAAAATCCCTGTGGTGGTATCCTGCGTTAACCCGCTCATGCGGTGTGCTCCCTTCTGTGTGGTGTCGCAACCAGCGCTTGCCTCCCACTGAGAGGCAGCTACGGAAAGCCTAGTGCGTTGCCGTTGCGCCGCCATCACCCACCTGAGGAGTGATTTGCCTAGCCAACCGGGGAGGTTCACAACAGCCGATCGCGCACTGCTTCTGCAACGAACTTGTGACACTACGGCAGAGAAAACCGATGCGCGTGTGGCAAGCGTTCATCTAGTGTGCGCACGTGGCGCAATCTAACCGCACCGCGAAGGCGAAGAGGAGGAAGCCATGACCGACGAAATTTCGAAAGAGACATTCAAGGTGCAAGGCGGCCAAATCCTCGACAAGGTGAAAGAGCTCATTCATGAGGGCAACGTCCGCCGCGTCGTGATCAAGCAGGGCGATCGTGTCGTCGTTGAATTTCCTGTCACTGTTGGCGCTGTCGGCGTGCTGCTAGCGCCATGGCTGGCGGCCGTGGGTGCACTGGCCGCGTTTCTCACGGACTGCTCCGTTGAAGTTGAGCGCATCGAAGAGGCCGGCAAGCCGGCTGCCGAAACGGCGCTACCGCCGTCAGCAGAAATGACGGGTGAAAGCGCACAACCAACCGCCTAACAGCTCTCTCCTCCGTTCCGGGGCGGATGGGCTCGTGATCGCCGGGTTCTCCTCCGCCCCGTTCCTCTTGACGCAGTAGGCTCCCTCCGCCATGATCCGCCTCTGAGCACGATCGTGCTGTGTGACACGCCAGAGAGGGAGCGAAGTGCGTGAAAATCGAAACATTTGCCCTTGAGCGCTGGATGACCCGGTGGGAAACCGAGGTTGACTTCGATATCGCAGAGAGTGGCATCTATCCGCTCTCCGTCAACGAGCTGTTCAGCTTTCTTCCACCGGCTGAGCGCGATGAATGGCTGAGCCATCTGCTGGAGATGCGCCTTGGGTATTGCGAGGCGCGCGGCACCAAGACCTTGCGCGCTGCAATCGCCGCCACTTACCGGAACACCAGCCCGGAAGAGATCCTGGTCACCACGGGAGCCATCGAGGCCAATTACTTACTCTTCAACGTGCTCCTCGAACCCGACGACCACGTTGTTGCGGTCTATCCAGCCTATCAGCAACTCTACAGCGTCGCGCGGGCAGTCGGATGCGATGTCTCTCTGTGGAAGGTGCAAGAAGATGGTGGGTTCCGCTTCGATCTGGATGAGCTTGAGCGCTTAGTCACGCCACGAACCAAGCTCATCGTGATCAACACACCGCATAACCCGACCGGCGCAATCCTCTCCGCCAGCGAGCTCCAACGCCTGTACGACCTTGCCGTATCCGTCGGAGCCAAGGTGCTCTCCGATGAAGCCTACCGGTGGCTCGATCTCCCTGGGGGCGAGCCGCTCGCCCCGCCGATGCGCGACCTCGGTCCCCACGCGATAAGCGTCGGCACTCTATCGAAGCCCTTTGGTCTCCCGGGCCTGCGCATCGGCTGGATCGCCGGGCCGGAAGAGATCGTGCGTGCCTGCTGGGCTGAGCGCGACTATATCTCCCTCTCTCCCGGCAAGCTCAACGATGCCCTGGCAACGATCGCCATCGGCCTCCGGGACCGGATCATTGCCCGGAATCATGAGATTGTCGCTGCCAATCTACAAACGGCCGACCAGTGGTTCGCCGAGAACGCTGACCTCGTCTCCTGGATCCGGCCGCGCGCTGGCTTGCTGGCGCTGATGCGCTATCACCTCGACATCCCGTCGCAAGAGCTTGCCGATCGCCTGGCAGCAGAGTGGAGCGTCATGCTGGCTCCAGGATCGGCGTTCGGCTTTGAGGGGCGGCTCCGCCTGGGCATCGGTCAACGCCCGGACATCTTTGCTGAGGGGTTGCGCCGGGCCGCCGATTGTCTGCGCCAGCTCGCGCGCAGCCAGCAACCATCCCGCGCGAATACCTGACCGCGAGCCACCAGCCGGCAGCCACAAGGGCGGGAACGCGCGTGGCTGTCTGCTTCTGGCTTTTTGCACATCGTGGAGGCGTCATGACTGAGCAGCCCGAACCTCCCACAGACTTGACTCTTCCCGTGGTGGTGTGGCGGAACCTGGCAGAAGATCTGCACGCCATTGCGGACGCTATCGAGGCGCAGCTTGAAACCTTCGAGCCATCGCTCAAAGACGAGGCGTACCTCACGCTCCGCTTCGATCTGGCCGCGATTCCCGATGCGCTGGAACGGCTGGCCCGCGCCCAAATTGGCGATGAAGCCTTCGAAGCGCTGGCGGCCGAGGCGGCGCAGGTCGAGTCCGAGACGGAGGAACCGGAGTAACAAGCCCGACTATCTGAGCATCATGCAGAGGCGCTGTACCTCTGCCGAGCAACGGAGCGGTGAACTGCTCCCTGTGCACGGCGTCGGATTCTCCTCGGGCTCGGCCGGCGCTGTATGGACACGTCTCTTTCCTACGGTCGCCGCAAGGAAAGAAAACGGTGAGTACGTCTACTCGCGCGCCTTCCAGAAGTCTTGCACTGGCGTGGTGATAATGGGCGAAGTCCCGGCGAACGGTCAACGCGGAACGACGCTCCCATGGGCGCGGTCGTGGTGGGCGAGCGCAGCGTGGGGATCCCGCCCGTCGTGGCCGCAGGGATCAACGTGCACCGTCACGCTGGCAAGCCGTGGCACCGCGTGGAGCATGGCATGGCGCGCCCGCTCCGCAATCTCGTGCGCTTCGTTGAGGGTCAAGTCAGCATCAGCCACAATGTTGGCTTCAGCATGAATGGTGTGGCCAATCCAACGTGCCCGGATCGCCGTGACGGCTTGCACACCCTCAACCGCCCTCGCAGCCGCTTCCGCTCGCTCCAGGAGATCGGGCTCCACCGCGTCCATCAGGCGCCGCCAGATTTGGATTCCCACATCCTTGAGCATGGCCAATATCGCGATCGTGATGACCAAGCCGACCAGCGGGTCCGCCCGCTCGAATCCCAGCCAGACACCGGCCGCGCCAAGAAGCACCGACAATGAAGTGAGTCCGTCAGTTCGAGCATGGTAGCCGTCGGCAACGAGCGCCGCGCTGCCAATCCGCCGGCCAGCACGAATGCGATACTGGGCTACTGCCTCATTGCCAGCAAAGCCGATGAACGCCGCGATCGCGACCCATTCGAGATCCGAAACCTGCCGGGGCTCGATCAGATGGCGCAGCGACTCCCACCCTGCGAGCATGGCCGATCCGGCGATCATCAGCACGACAAAGACTCCAGCCAGATCCTCGGCTCGCCCGTAGCCGTAGGTATAGCGACGGTTGGGCGGTCTCCGGCTCAGGGAGAACGCCACCCAGAGCGGGATTGCCGTTGCCGCATCGGCAAGGTTGTGAATCGTGTCAGCGAGCAATGCGACAGAGCCGCTGATGAGCACAACAACCGATTGCAGGAGCGCCGTAACCCCCAATCCGATCAGCGAGAGTTTGACCGCACGAATCCCTTCCAGCGATCCTGCCAGTGCATCGTCAACATACTCACCACTGTCATGTGCATGCGCATGACGGAGTGTGTGCAGGAGGCGGCGCACGCCACGATTCGATCCTTCCGCATGATGATGCTCATGAGCATGATCATGGGAATGATCTGACTCGCCGGGATGGCCGCTGCGTTCGGGCGGTAGGCGATCCTCGTGCGCGGTCTCGGCGGGACGATAACCCCGGTCTGGCATCCGCATGCTCCATCGCGTTACGCTGCCGGCAGGCCACGGAGTCCCGCGCCGTCTGTGCCGTGCATGCCTTCGCACATTGTGGCGTCTGCGGGCCAGTTCTTGCGAGCGGCGCCGTTCAGCGAAATCGTGTTCGCCCACGCACCGATGAGCAGCGTATGGAACCGAGCTTGCGCACCGGGCGTTGCATGACGATAGGACCGGCGTGCTTGTCTGGTACACTCACTGGTCAGGTAAGGCTCATGCATCCGGAGCAATCGAAGCAGGATGAGCGCAATTGCCCCCGATGGTTCCGCTGCCACCCACATCATCGACGCGAATGGATTCGCCGGGACTCCCGTCATTGAAACGCGGGGCTTGACGAAGCGCTACGGCGGTGTGGTGGCGCTCGACCGCTTAGATTTGGCGATTCCGCGCGCCGCCGTGGGGCTATTGGGTCCGAACGGCGCCGGCAAGACCACGCTGTTGCGCGTGCTGCTGGGGCTTTCTCGCCCCAGCGAAGGCACAGCCTCCGTCTTGGGATTCGACGTGCGCTCCCAGGGCATCCAAATCCGGGAGCGCGTTGGCTATATGCCCGAGTCCGATTGCTTGCCGCTTGGCGCCACCGCTGCGGACTTCGTCGGACATATGGCCGAAATGAGCGGCCTGCCAGCCCGCCAGGCCCGCCAGCGTGCGGCCGATGTCCTCTACCACGTCGGTCTTGATGAGGAGCGCTACCGCCTCATCAAGGGCTTCTCCCAAGGGATGAAGCAGCGCGTCAAGCTGGCTCAGGCGATCGTGCACGACCCTGATCTCGTCTTCCTCGACGAGCCAACGAACGGCATGGATCCCCAGGGGCGCGAGGAGATGCTGGAATTGATCACCCGCATCCACCGGGCGCTGGGAATCACCGTGGTGGTCTCTTCGCACATTCTTGAAGAGATTGAGCGCGTCTGCGACTACGTGGTTATCATCGACGGTGGCCGCTTGGTCCTAGCGCAACCAATTGGCGATCTTGGGCCGGCAAGCGCCGATCTGCTGGTCCGCGTTGATGGTGATGTGCAAGCGTTCATTGACCGTCTCACACATGCCGGCCTGCAGGTTACCCGGAGCCCGGATGACGAGGCGCGCGCCGTTGACGAGCTCCTCGTGCGATTCGCTGGAGAGCAGACGTACGACATCATCCGCGATGTGGCCGCCGGGCTCGGTGTCGGGCTGCGATCGCTCCGGACCCGTGCCCGCTCCCTCGAAGACCTCTACTTGGGGAACATCGCCGCGGACGTTGCCCCTCACGAAGCGCAGCATGCGAGAGAGGTGATGCATGGCCGCGCCTGACCCTGCCATGATGCCACCCCCGGCTCTCGCCACCCCACCACGGTACGGCGAGGTCTACGACCGGGGCTATCAGCATTACGATGGCCCTCGTTTGGGCCGCCGCCACGCCATCGCCGCATTGATCAGGTACTCAATGAAGCGGGCGCTGGGAATCAAGAAGAGCTGGACGAGCAAAGTGATCCCGATCCTGCTCTATCTTGGTGTGGCGATCGTGGTCGTCATTCCGATCGGCATCCGCGCCTTCCTTCCCACCGCGAGTGTCTTAGAGTATTGGGACTTCTTCGGTTTTATCTTCGCCTTGCAAGGGATCTTCGTCGCCACGATCGCTCCCG
>FWPU01003991.1_pt1 | contig 35431 bp, 30 predicted proteins | sample 2228361 | NCBI WGS metagenome assembly FWPU01 (sample SAMEA103939777, study PRJEB20133) | metagenome
AAAAAGTCAACCGGTTGCGTCCAACACCGCTGTTTGGCTACGGCGGCAGTGCGTTTAACTACAAGCCAGCGCTGAGAAAACAAATTGCTGGTATTTTCCTCGGTGAAACCCTCGATCAGGCAGTTGAAAAAGTGGGCGAACTGCTTTCGCACAGCCGCAAGGTCTCCTCGCGCAGCCCAGTGGGTGAAACGGTTTAAGGTTGTTGCCCACCCAAGAGGTTGTACAAACTTTGAACCGTCATTGTATCTTCCAGCCCGTTTCGTTATTATAGGTAAATTAGGTGTAGATTGTGAAAAAAGAAAAGGTCAATTATGGAATGGATGATCCGGCGCTGGTAAATCCTCATCATGTCCCGGTATATAACATCAAAGCCGTTTCGAGGTTGGTAGGCTTGCTGCCGGTGACCTTACGAGCCTGGGAACGGCGCTACGGATTGCCGCGACCTTCGAGAGGTGATCAGGGGTATCGCCTGTACTCAGAGTATGATCTGCGCCTGCTGCAATGGTTGAAGCGGCACGTAGATGCTGGAATGAGCATTGGCCGGGCGGTCGAATATCTCCACGAACTGCGGGCAATGGGCAAAGATCCGCTCACCGAGCAAACGGTCGTTCAGCCGGAACGCTCGGCTTCGCTAGAATCGCTATCCCGCCAGTTTATGAATGCGTTGATCAACTTCAACGAGGAATCGGCCACCGAAATTCTGCGTCGTTCGTTCTCCCTCTACTCGGTGGATCAGGTTTTAGTTCATATCATCACCCCCGTGCTGGTTGAATTGGGTGAACGCTGGCACCGCGGCGAACTGCCGATTGCCGTTGAACACTACGCCACCCAGTTTTGTATGCAGTATCTGATGAGCATGCTTTCGGCTTCTGCGCCGCCGGCCCGCCCGGGGGTGATTGTGGCCGCCTGCGCCCCGGGGGAACTGCACCAGATAGGTTTGCTGATGCTGGTTGTGATGCTGCGCTGGCGCGGGTGGGATGTCAAGTATTTTGGGCAGGATCTGCCGCTGGACCGCCTGGAAGAGGCTCTGCTCCCGTTGAAGCCGCGCCTGATGTTGTTCACCGCCACCCGCAAAGAATCGGCGGCTCAGTTGAGTCGGTTGCCCCACATATTGAAACAATTTCCTGAACCACAGCCAATGGTGGTGCTGGGCGGCCGGGCTTTTCTGGAACAACAATTGCCGGAAGAGATACCGGCGGTTTACCTCAATGGTACGCCATCCGAGATTGTGTCGCGAATCGAGCAATTAATGATGGGTGAATAATCCAAAACCGCACTTTTTAATCCTGATTGATTGCGCGCCTGATTACCCATCAGGCGCAATTTTGTAGCGAAGAGGTTGCATCATGTTCAAAAACAAAGCGCTTTCTACAATATTTGTCATTATTTTTATTGATTTGCTGGGTTTCAGCCTGATATTACCCTTGCTGCCGTATTATGCCAGGCAGTTCAATGCCAGTTCTTTTGAAATTGGGCTGCTGGTGGCGGTTTACGCGTTGGCGCAGTTCCTCGCAGCACCCATTTTTGGGCGTCTTTCGGATCGGTTTGGCCGCCGCCCGGTGCTGTTAATCAGCCTGGCGGGCAATATTCTCAGTTTTGTGCTGTTGGGGCTGGCTGCCAACTTGTGGATGCTTTTCGCTGCCCGTATCCTGGCGGGGATTATCGGCAGTAATATCAGTGTTGCGCAAGCCTACATTACCGATGTGACCGATGAGAGCAACCGCGCCCGCGGGCTTGGGTTGATTGGGGCAGCATTTGGGCTGGGTTTCATTCTCGGTCCGGCGATTGGCGGGCTGCTCAGCCGCTTTGGTTTTGGGGTGCCTTCATTTGCCGCTGCCGCGCTTTCGGCAGTCAATTTTGGGATGGTCTTTTTCTGGCTGCCCGAATCGCTGACGGCGGAACGGCGCGCGGCTATGGCCGAGGGAAAACGCCCTCCTTTTACCCTGCAAGCCTTAATTTCTACTTTGCGTAAACCGGTGGTAGGGCCGCTGTTGCATACCCGCTTTTTCTTTGCCATTGCATTTTCTACCTTCCAAACCATATTTGCTCTGTGGGGGTTGCAGCGGTTGAATCTCAGCGCTCAGACAACCGGTTATTTGCTAACTTACGTGGGTTTTTTGTCTGCTTTTGTGCAGGGCTTCCTGATCGGGCGTTTGACCCGCCGGTTTAGCGAGCCGTTCCTCATCTTTTCGGCAACCGTCCTGATGGCAATTGGATTGCTGGGCTGGGCGTTGGTTTCCACCGTACAAACCTTGCTGCTGGATTTGATCCCGATTGCGCTGGCTGGCGGCGTGCTGAATACGGTCATCAACAGTGCTATCAGTAAATCGGTTACACCAGTTGAGGTGGGTGGAACACTGGGGTTATCGGCTTCGCTGGAAAGCCTGACGCGCGTCTTTTCACCCACCCTGGCGGGTTTAATGCTGGATACCTTAGGTACCTGGGCGCCGGGCGTGTTTTCGGCACTGCTCCTGTTCTGGCTGGCAACTTACGTTTACCGCTATGTTTACCGCCCGGCACAACTGGCAGCAACGGTAACGCCAACCGTCCATTGAGGATCAGCCATGCGTCACTTTCGCTATCAATTTGAGGTGGGTGCTTCCCTATCCGCGGTTGCCGAATTTCATCGCGATACGCGCGCTTTGCGCTGGCTCACTCCGCCGCCAATCTGGGTGCAGTTTCACCACCTTGAGCCGATAGCGGAAGGCTCGCTGGCCGAGTTCACCTTGTGGTTTGGGCTTTTTCCGGTGCGCTGGCGGGCGGTTCATAGCCGGGTGGATCCTCTGGGTGGATTTACCGATACGATGGTCAAAGGCCCGCTGCGATTCTGGCAGCACCGCCATTCCTTCAAGGCGCTTCAACCTGAAAGAACACGAATCGTCGAAGAAATCGAATTTGAATACCCGCCAGGGATAGCCGGCTGGTGGACAAGGCTGATCTACTCACCATTTGCGCTGCGGTTGTTGTTCTCATACCGCAGCATGATAACCCGCTGGTTGCTGGAACGAGGGAGACGGGCTTTATGAAAGACCGCCATCCTCCGCACATTGTGGTGGTTGGTGCTGGTATTGGTGGACTGACGGCTGCAGCCTTGCTGGTGAAGGCTGGTTTGCAGGTAACAGTGTTCGAAGCCCATGTGTATCCGGGCGGATCTGCCGGCACTTTTTATCACAAGGGCTACCGCTTCGATGCCGGCGCAACGCTGGCGGGCGGGTTCGCCCCCGGCGGCCCGCACGAACGAATTGGACAAATGCTGGGTTTCACGTGGCCGGTCTGGCCAGTCAACCCGGCCTGGGTAACCCTGATTGAGGGAATGCCGATTTATCAATGGTCAGAACGAGAGCGCTGGCGGGAGGAAATTGAGCAAAATTTTCCGGAGAGCCGGGGTTTTTGGAGAACGCAGGAATGGCTGGCGGAACAAGCCTGGCAGGTTTCAGCGCGGGATTTTCCTTTCCCTCCCCAAGCCTTGCCGGATTATGCACGAATTGCGGCAGCGTTGCGTCCAATGACCCTGCTGGCGGCCCCGTTTGGTTTGCTGACTGTCGGTCATTTAATGCCACGCCATGCCAGCCAGCGACTGAAGGTTTTTGTGGATTCGCAGTTACTCATTTCGGCGCAGACGACCTCACGATTTGCCAACGCGCTCTATGGCAGCGCAGCGCTCGACCTGCCGCGCCGGGGTGTCAATCATGTGCGGGGCGGCATTGGCCAGCTCGCCGTAACCCTCGCAGACTGGCTGACTGAAAACGGTGGAAGGCTGCATTATCGCCAGCAGGTTGAGCGCATCCAGGTCAGAGAAAACGGCCGGTTACGGGTGAAAACCCGCAAAGGAGTAGAAGTTGAAGCCGATGGCGTGGTTGCCAATCTGACGCCGTGGGGCCTTGCCGAAGTGCTGGGTGAGAATCTTCCCCGGCGCTTACACAATGAGATGCAATCGCGACCTAAGGGCTGGGGGGCATTTACCCTGTATCTGGGTCTGGATCGGTCCTACCTGAACCATTTGCCGGCCGATCACTTTCAAGTCATTGCTGACCCTGACCGGCCGCTGGGGGAAGGAAATTCCGTCTTCATTTCCCTCTCGCCGGAAGATGACCCTATGCGAGCTCCAGCGGGGATGCGGGCAGCCACGCTCTCAACCCATACCCGTGTGGAGGATTGGTGGCTTGACGACCGCTCGGCATATGAGGAAAAGCGTCAATCCTATACAGAAAAACTGCTGGCGGCAGCTGAAATTGCGCTGCCGCGTATCCGTCAGGCGATGCGCTTATGTCTGCCTGGCACACCGCGAACGTTTGCGTTTTACACCCGCCGTCCTTATGGGATGGTGGGCGGATTTCCACAAACTTCACTCCTTGCGGCTCGCGGATCATGGACGGGTGTTCCCAGCATCTGGCTGGTCGGCGATTCGATTTTTCCGGGGCAGTCCACTGCCGGGGTAACTTTGGGCGGTATGCGGGTTGCGCGGCAGGTGATGGATTATTACGCTGAACGATGGGAGGCGAAAACATACTTTAGCCTGAAAAGAGATATTTCACATTCTACATAGTTTGTACAATTGTTTGTTTTGAGGACGGATTTGTGTCAAAATCAAACCAACGACGAAATTTCACTGTGGCATCTCACTTTTCTGGAGGGAATATGTCCAAAAAAATCATTGTGATCGGCTCGGGCTTCGGGGGGCTGGGTGCAGCAGTCCGATTGGCAGCCAATGGCTACGATGTGGAGATCTTTGAAAAGCGCGATAAACTGGGGGGGCGGGCTTACGTGTACGAAATCAACGGTTTCAAGTTCGATGGCGGGCCGACGGTCATCACTGCACCGTTCATGTTCGATGAGATTTTCGAAATGGCCGGCAGACGGCGGGAAGATTACTTCCAGATGGTGCCGGTTGATCCTTTTTACCGTATCTTCGATCACGAGGGGAAATGTTTTGATTACAACGGCGATCCGCAATTTATCCTCTCTCAAATTGATCTGTGGAGCCCGGAGGATAAAGAAGGTTATCAGCGCTTTATCGAAACGACCAAAGCCATATTCCAAAAAGGGTTTGTCGAACTGGCCGATAAGCCCTTTCTTAAATTTACCGACATGCTCAAAATTGCCCCGGATTTGATTCGGTTGCAATCCTACAAGACGGTTTATCAATATGTCTCTCAATTTGTAAAGAATGATTTTCTCCGCCAGGTTTTTTCTTTTCATCCCTTACTGATTGGGGGCAATCCTTTTGACACGACCAGCATTTACGCATTAATTCACTACCTTGAACGCCAGTGGGGTGTTCATTATGCCATCGGTGGAACCGGAGCCATTGTGGATGCTCTGGGTCGTTTGTTTGTCGAACTGGGCGGAAAAATCCACCTGAACGCCGATGTAGCCGAAATCACCGTTCAAAATCGCAAGGTGACCGGTATAAGGCTGCGGAATGGTGAGTTTCATCCCGCCGACATGGTGGTTTCCAATGCGGATGTTGCCAGTACTTACCGCTACATGATTCCGGAGGTCTATCGGAAAAAATACACCAACGGCCGGATCGAACGCATGCGCTACTCCATGTCGTTGTTTGTGATTTATTTTGGCACCAAGCGGCGCTATCTGGACTCTCGTCTGGCACACCACAATATCATCTTGAGCAGCCGCTACAAACCGCTGTTGGACGATATTTTCCACAAAAAGATTTTGGCGGATGATTTTTCCCTCTATTTGCACATGCCCACACTGACTGATCCCAGCATGGCACCTGAAGGCATGGAAGCTTTTTATGTGCTTTCACCGGTCCCACACCTTGGCTCCGGCATTGACTGGACAAAAGCGGCCCGCCCGTATCGTGACAGGATTATGGAGTTTTTGGAGAAAAATTACCTGCCGGACCTGCGCGCCAACATCGTTGCCGAACACTACATTGATCCACTCCATTTTCGGGATACCTTAAACAGTTATCTGGGTTCGGCTTTCTCGGTTGAACCGATTTTGACCCAATCAGCCTGGTTCCGTCCACACAACCGCTCGGAGGAATTTGACAACCTCTACTTCGTCGGGGCCGGCACTCACCCGGGTGCGGGATTACCGGGTGTGCTTTCTTCATCCAAGATTGTCGAAAACCTCATTCGCGAAACGGCGTGACGGTATTGGGGTTTATCCATTAATTCGATTAATCCGATGGGAGGCTCTCGAATGTCCTGGCAATCTGCTGAACTTCATCTGACGGCGCCTGATTTACAGGCGGCTTTTCGCGCCACCGAGCAGGTCATCCGGGAGCATTCGAAAACTTTTTATTTTGCAACCGGCTTGCTCCCTTTTCCGACTCGCCGGGCTATCCGATCCCTGTATGCTTTTTGCCGCGCCACCGATGATCTGGTTGACTCGGATGAGGCTACCCTGACCGATATTGAAAACTGGCGGGCACAAACGGCATTACCTCCCCAGCAGCAAACCCATGCCGTTTTGCTGACCTGGTCGCTCATCCGCGAGCGCTATGGGGTTGACCTGAAATACGAACGCGAATTAATTGATGGCGTTTGTATGGATGTTCATTTCAAGCCCTATGCTACCTGGGATGAATTGCAGGCGTATTGCTACAGGGTGGCTTCTACGGTGGGACTGCTTTCCATGCCAATTATTGGGCTGGCAGAAGGGGTCACTTTCGAGCAGGCGGCACCCTATGCGATTCGATTGGGAATTGCTTTGCAGTTGACCAATATTCTGCGGGATGTTGGAGAAGATGCCGAGCGCGGGCGGGTTTATTTTCCAGAGGAAGACTTAACACGATTTGGATTGACTTTGCAAGACATCCGTGATCGGGTCTATGATCACCGTTTCATTGCGCTGATGAAATTTGAAATAGACAGGGCGCGTCGTTTGTACGATGAAGCGTTGCCTGGGATTGCGCTGCTTTCGCGGCGGGCACGCCCGGCGGTTGGTGCGGCTGCATTATTGTATGCTGCCATTCTGGATGAAATTGAGGCGTTGAACTACAATGTGTACGCTCACCGGGCGCATACCGGTGCGTTGCAAAAACTGGCGCTGCTGCCCGGCATACTCTGGAAGGTGATGCACCTAAAACCGCCTTTACCGGCACAGGAATAGGGGTATGAATGAATGGCTCTGGCTGGCACTGGCCTTCTTTTCGGGCAGCGTGCCTTATTCTTTGCTGTTGGGTAAGTTGCTTCTCAAACGCGATATTCGCCGTTTTGGGGATGGTAACCCGGGGGCGACCAATCTCATCCGTGCCGGTGGGGGATGGTGGGGTGGATTGGCAATCCTCTTGGACGGGTTGAAAGCCGCCATACCGGTCGGTTGGGTATACTGGTTTGATCGCCCTGTGCTGCCCTGGATGGCAGCAATTGCACTTGCCCCAGTGCTGGGACATGCTTATTCCCCTTTTTTAGCAGGGAAGGGAGGAAAAGCCATTGCGTCCATGTTTGGGGTTTGGACGGGATTGACCCTGTTCGAAGCGCCGCTGATTTTGGGGGCAGCCATGGGGCTGTTTTATTTGATTTTTGAAAATAGCGGCTGGGTGGTGCTTTTCTCCGAAGGAGTGCTCGGCGTGTTTTTATGGTTGTATCACCCTGATCCATTGCTTGGTGCGGTGTGGATTTTGCTATTCTTGCTTTCCGCGTGGAAACATCGCGCCGATTTGGCTCGGCCGCAGCTGGTACGGGCTTCGGTTCATAAAATACTTTCTCGACTGAGATGACTGAGACAACCGTAGTCCATCCTCTGTAAAAAAAAAAGAGCCAGCCTGCTGGCTGGCTCCACTCGATTTCTGTTTTTCAACCGGTAAGGTTACCGCTAATAATCAATCGCCGGGGTGAGGGGAGCACCCAGGCGATTGACAATGTTTATTATATACAATTGGATTGGATTGGCAAGAGTTTTTCGGTCATTTTCTGGTACTTGCAATGAAAATGCAACTTAACCGGCGTCGTACTCAAAAGGATAACGGTCATCGTCTTCCGGCAAACGGGTGATAAAGCGGGCGCTGTCCCGGCGGATGCTTACTCTTTCTTCATTGGTTTTCTGGTCGAGCAGCCGGTACATGACCGCCATGCGCGGGTTGTACATTAATTTTTCGCGCTGTTTTTCCAGAAAATCCCAGTAAAGGTAGTTGAAGGGGCAGGCATCCTCGCCTTGCTTTTTATTCACATCAAAACGGCAGGCAGCGCAGTAATTACTCATTTTGTTGATATAACTGCCGCTGGAAATGTAGGGTTTACTGGCGAGCAGCCCGCCATCCGCATAGGTTGCCATGCCGAGAACGTTGGGCAGCTCCACCCATTCGTATGCATCCACAAAGCCTGCCCAAAACCACTCCGATAGCCGCAAGGGATGGATGCCGGTTAAGTTTGCAAAATTGGACAGCACCATCAACCGATGAATGTGATGGGTAAAACCGTGCTGTTTGACCATTTGAATCGAATCGCGCAGGCATGCCAGTTCACATTCCTCCGGCTCCCAATACCAGCGGGGCAAAGCCCGTTGATGCTCAAAGTAATTAACCCGACGATAATCGGGCATTTGATACCAGTACATACCGTGAATGTATTCCCGCCACCCCAGAATCTGGCGCACAAATCCTTCCAGTGAATTTAACGGCACGGCATACTGCTGCGCTGCTTGAAGGGCGTGTTCGATCACTTCGCGCGGGTGCAACAGACCCAGATTCAGGAAAGCTGAAAGGAGCGAGTGGGTGAGAAGCGGATCGCTGCTTCGCATGGCATCTTCGTATGGGCCAAAATCGGCAAAACGCCAGCGAAAAAAGTGCTCCATCCAATCCATGGCGGCAGCACGGGTTACCGGCAGCCGAAAATCACTGGCACTTCCCCATAAACCCGGCAAGGCTTGAATGGTTTCCATCACTGCACGGGTGATTCCATCCGGTTCAACATAAGGCGGGTCGGGGTAGGTTCGCTCAGGCGGCGGCTTTCGGTTTTCCTTGTCAAAATTCCATCTGCCGCCGAGCGGACGATTTTTTTCCATCAGGATGTTTTCCCGTTGCCGCATCCATCGGTAGAAAGTTTCCATGCGCAGGTTTTTTTGTGAATTGGCCCAACCGATAAAATCCTCGCGCGGTAAGATGTAGAAGGGATTGGGCAGCAAGAGAAGCGGAAGGTCTTTCGTCAAGCCGGTTAAAATTTGCTGCATTCCCCATTCACGCGGCTGAAAGGCAAGAATCTGTGGGGGGCGATATTGTTGAAAATGCGCCCGCAGCCCGCTGGCAAAATCGGCTTCATGGCGGTAATCTACCTCGTAACCGACCTGCTCCAATTCCAGCCTGAAATGGCGCATGGCCGAAATGCCCAACACCAGTTTTTTCCGGTGAAACGGCAACGCTTGCCATTTGCGTTGGGACTCGATCATCAGGATGCGCGTATCGGCTGGCGGGTAGTTTTTCAGTTCCGCCAGCGAAAGGTTGCACATGGTGATCAGGAAGGTCCTTTTCATGCCTGATCAGATGGACGATTGTTTTCGGCAATCAGCTCTTCCCGCCTGCGCCGATAGGTGAGGATGATTCGGTCGCCTTGCACAAATTTTTCTCCGTTGCGCAAGGAAGATTTTTTCGGATCCTGCCGGCTGACCACCCGTTTATCCTGATTGGCGATATAACGGCTGCCCAGCACACCAGCCCAATTGAAAATCTGCTTAAGCACAGGCAAGCGGACTACGCGTTGATAATAACGCAGGTAAAACATGCCATGCTCTTCATCTACCGGGGCAAAAGCGACAAAGATGCGCAAATCATCACTGATTCGGTTCTGCCAGATATTGGGAAAAATGAATTCGAGAAACGGCGGACGCTTTGGAGGGGGTAATTCCTCCGGCTTACGCGGTGGCGTGCCGTCATCCACACGGTTGTAAACCCACATGCGGATAATATCGTTTTCCAGTGTGACGATGGGTCCATCCACGACCACCCGCCGGCCGCGCCCAATTGTATTGTAATGAACATGTGGCAGGTGCATCACATCCATTTGATTCTCGATCATGCGGGAGTAATGCACCGGCCACTGCTCGTGGTAGCCGCTGTATGAAAAGGTTTCGTCAATGTCAAACCAGCGCGGCGGATTTAAGTTTGGGCGGGGTTCTCCCCACCAGATCCAGATGAAATCATGTGCCTCGTAGGTGGGATAGGCGTGAACGCGCATGGCTTTGGGTGGTTCGGTGCTGCGTCCCAGTGCCGGGATAAAGCGGCATTGTCCACTGGAGTCATATTCAAACGCGTGAAACGGACAGGCTAGCCGGTCTTCGGGGGTGATTTTGCCCTGACTGAGGCTGGCACTCAGGTGGGCGCAACGATCACTCAGACAGTTGACTTTTCCTTGCCGATCGCGCCAGAAAACCAGTTTCTCTCCCATACGGGTTACCCCAACCGGCTTGCCCTTCGGCACTTCTCTGGATTCCAGCACGGCGTACCATTGATTGCGAATCATTTTCCCTCCCTTTGTTTGGATTGTTGATAAGCGCGCAGCGTGCGTTCCTTCGCCTGCGCGTGATCTACGAGCGGCAGCGGGTAGTCGCGGCCGGGTTTGAAGCCGGTTTTGCGCTGAATTTCGCCCGGCATCAGCCAGGGTTCGTGCAGGTATTCGTCCGGCACGCGTTCCAGTTCCGGCAGCCAACCGCGGATGAAACGCCCGTTGGGATCAAACTTCTTGCTTTGCAGAACGGGATTGAAAATGCGAAAGTACGGGGCAGCATCCGTGCCGACCCCCGCCGTCCACTGCCAGCCGCCGTTGTTGGCGGCGGGGTCGCCATCCACCAGATGACGCATGAACCAGCGTTCACCCTCCTGCCAGTTGATCAGCAGGTCTTTGACCAGAAAAGAGGCCACAATCATCCGCCCGCGGTTGTGCATCCAGCCCGTTTTCAGTAATTGACGCATGCTGGCATCCACGATGGGAATTCCGGTCAATCCCTGCTGCCAGGCAGCGAGTTCTTCCGGTGCGTGCCGCCATTCGATTTCGCGCAGCGTGGGGTTGAAGGCGGTTTGCAAAACGTGGGGGAAGTGGTAGAGAATGGCGTTGTAAAATTCACGCCAGATCAGTTCGTTCAGGAAAGTTTCGGCGCCTTTGCGGGCGAGTGGGTCGCTCGTCTGATGGATTTTTTCCACCGTCAGGGCGGCGGCGCGGCGCGCGGAAATCATCCCAAAGCGGAGATATGGTGAGAGTTTGGAAGTTCCGTCCAAATCCAGCCGGTTGCGATCCTCCGCGTAGGAGAATACCGCTGAATCCAGAAACGCCAATAATCGCCGTTCGGCTTCGGCCTCGCCAGCCGGAAAGCAGGGGTTTTCCGGCGCTGATGGTATCGCCTCGCTGGTCAGGGGTGGGGGTGGGGGAAGATGGTCTGGAATGGGTGGCAATGGTTTGGGCAGCGGAAGGGCTTTCCATGCTTTGCTGAAGGGGGTGAAAACAGTGTAAGGGCTGCCGTCCGGCTTGACGACCGCCGCAGGGTGATGAACGGTCAGGCCGACGACCCGCTGAAGAGAGAGAAGACCGGTCAGTTTTTGGTCGCGGCGAATGGCGAAGGGAGTGTAATCCTCCTCGGCGAATACCGCCTCGGCTCCGCTTTCGGTCAACAGGGCTGGGAGGACTTCTTCCGGCAGTCCGCTGCGGAGGATCAATCGGCTGCCCCGCGCACGCAGATCTTCATCCAACCGACGCAATCCGTTAAGTAAAAATTGCTGGCGGTTCTCGGCCGGTTTTGAAAGCAGGCGCGGATCAAGGATGAAGAGCGGCAGCACGGTGTGCCCGCCTTGAAGGGCGCTGTGCAGGGCCGGGTTGTCCTCTAACCGCAAGTCACGGCGAATCCACCAGATGTGAGTAGCCATGGGGAAAGACCTCGCAAACGAAGATAAAGCAATTATATGCCTTCCCACTCCGCAAATTTCCAAAATGTAGAAGGTAAATCCAGATCCGGTCTATAATAAGAGTAATGAGGAAATTAGCCGTTTTGACGGGCGGGGGCGATGCCCCCGGTTTGAATGCTGTGATTCGGGCTGTGGTCAAAACCGCCATTCTGCGCTATGGCTGCGAGGTGTGGGGGGTGCGCAACGGCTTTGATGGATTTGTGGATGAGGGCGGCGTCTTTCCCCTCACGCTCGGCGATGTGCGCGGTATTTTACCGCGCGGCGGCACCATTCTCGGCGCGGCTAACCGGGGTAATCCCTTTGCCCGCAAAGTGATGCGGAGTGGTGTGGAAGTCATTGAAGACACTTCCCAACAGGTAATTGAACGCATCCAAAGCCTGAATCTGGATGCACTGATTGTGGTAGGCGGGGATGGTACCTTGCGGATTGCGCTGGAACTGTATCAACAGTTGAATGTGCCGGTGATTGGGGTTCCCAAGACGATTGATAATGACATTCATGGCACTGATTTCACCTTTGGTTTTGATACAGCCCTGAACACGGCGATGGAGGCGATTGATCGGCTGCACACCACAGCCGAGTCGCATCACCGAGTCATGATCCTTGAACTGATGGGGCGGGATGCCGGTTTCATTGCGCTGTATGCGGGAATCGCCGGCGGTGCGGATGTCATTTTGATTCCGGAAATTCCTTTCCGCATCGAGGCGGTGTGTGCCAAAATTCAGGATCGCGTTGCGGCAGGGGCGTTTTTCAGCATTATTGCAGTAGCCGAGGGAGCGCACGCGGCTGGTGGACAGCGGGTATACCGGATGGGGGGTGATCAGGTTTTTCTGCCGCGTCTGGGTGGTATTGGACAGCAGGTTGCCGAAGTGCTGGCGGAATCTTGTGGGGTTGAAACGCGGGTAACCGTGTTGGGACACTTGCAGCGCGGAGGAAGTCCCACAGCCTTTGACCGTGTTCTATGCACGCGGATGGGCGGTGCGGCCGTGCGGCTGGCAGCAGCCGGACGCTTTGGCAGGATGGTTGCCCTGCGTGGTGGCGAGGTGGTGGATGTAGCCCTGGAAGAAGCGCTGGCTCAACCGCGGCGGGTCAGTTTGGATAGCGACCTGATTCAGACGGCGCGGGAGATGGGCATCTCGCTTGGAGATGATTGAGGCTGAATGCGTATAGCCTATTTACTGATGGGTTCGCCGTATAGTTGGCGGTGAACCACACTGAGCGCGCGCACCTGTTCAGCAGCGTGGTAAGATGAGCGCACCAGCGGGCCGCTTTCCACCCATTTGAAGCCAATTTGCAGGCCAAATTCGCGCAAATGCTCAAACTCTTCGGGAGTGTAATAACGGGCAATTGGCAGGTGTTTGCGGCTGGGTTGCAAATACTGGCCAATGGTGAGAATTTCGACGCCCCACGAGCGTAAATCTTCCATAACGGCTTTGACTTCTTCCATTGTTTCGCCCAGCCCAACCATAATTCCGGATTTGGTCAGCACATCCGGGTCGAGTTTTTTGGCATTGCTGAGGGTGGCTTTGGCCCATTCATAACGGTCTTGTGGCTGCACCAGTTTGAACAGACGTGGCACGGTTTCTACATTATGATTGAGAATTTCCGGGCGGGCATCCATGACGATACGAAGTGCCTCGATGCTGCCTTTGAAATCGGGGATAAGCACCTCAATCGAGCAGCCGGGGTGAATTTGCCGGATGCGGCGGATGACCATGGCAAAAATTGGCGCCCCGCCGTCTTTGCGGTCATCGCGGTTGACGGAGGTAATCACGGCGTGTTGCAGGTTCATGGCTTTGACGGCTTGAGCCACGCGTTCCGGCTCCAGCCAATCCAGCGCCTCTGGGCGGCCGCGTTTGATGTCGCAAAAACCACAGGTGCGCGTGCAGATGTCGCCCATCATCAAAAACGTAGCCGTTCCGGCGCCCCAGCATTCACCCATGTTGGGACAGCCGGCTTCCTCACAAACGGTATGGAGCGCTTTACGGCGCATCAATTGTTGAAGTTGTTCAAAAGTTTCACCGCTGGGGGCGCGCACACGAATCCAGGAAGGGCGGCGCAGCGGGGTGGTATCGAATTTTTGGGGGTCAACCCGGTCGCGAGTGGCTTCAGGTGGCATAGCTTACCTCTAAGATTTTGAAAATTGTTCAGGCAGGTCTGCGGAATGCAGGGATTTCGCGTAACTGCCCGTCAACCAGCAGAGTGTAATACGGCATCCAGATGATACCATACTGCTGGACGAAAATGTCTTTTTTGTATGGAGAGAGTGGGATTTCAACTTCATCGTTGACGACATCTGCCCAGCGGTCTTGAATTTGTTTTAATTCGCGGTCTTTTTCCGTTTCAATCTCTTTGAGTTGTTTTTGGAGCTGTTCCAATGCCAGTCGGGCTTTTTCCAGGCGGTCTTTGGCTTCACTGGTCAGTCTGCGCTTGGTCATGGAACTGGATAGGGTGGCACGCCGCTTACCAAACAAATTCATCAGCGATTGCCCATGGGTGGCGAGCTCCTCCATTTGACGCTGTTTGTAGGTGTTTTCTTTGTCGTCCACATCGCTCTTGGCCCGTTCGATTTTTCGGTTCAGATCTTCGATTTTTTTCTGATAGAGGGTTTCCAGTTTTTCCACTTCATTTTGCAGAGCCGAGCGGGCTGCCTGAGCGCATTGCTCACGAAATTCGGCGGTGGAAACTTCCGGTGGTGCATAAACTTTCAGTTTTTCATTGGCGCGCAAGCGGATGGCAGCATTTCGATAGACCCATTCGATGAAATCCTGCTGGTAAGCATTCAACTGGCGGGCATCAGCCAGCCAACCCGGCAGGGGAGCGTACTGCGCCGAGGGCAGCGGGCTGGCGGTGATTTCACTGCGTTTGAAACTACGCCAGGGACAGTCATCCCATTCGATGGTGCGTCCACGTGGTTCTTGGACCAGCGCGGCAACTTCACGGTTGAGTTCGAGGTTGTATTTGCGCGCCAGATAGTTAATCGTCGCCTGGGCAAACAGGGCCGGGTGGTAGACGAATCCTTTTTGCTCCACCTTGGCAGTGGCCGGAATACCTGTCTGCTGAATGGCCTCTGATAGGGGGAGATCATTGGGCAGGAAGTACTCTTCCACTCCGCCGGGAAGGGGAGGACGGACAGCTGTGTAAGGCGAGGTACTGGTTGTGGAGCCACTTTGACGTTGAGGGGTGGTTTCAACGCTGGTTTGAGAAGTTGCAGAAACCTGGGCGGGTACAGTGCTGGTCAGCGGTATGAGGGCGGGCAGCTGAGCGCGGGTCAATGGGCCGGCGAGGAAGTTCAACACCCAGCGGGTTTGGAACAGGAGAGGTTTTTTTGCATGAACACTGTGCAGGACAAACACGCGCTTGCCCAGCGAGGAGATGAGGCGGTCTATTTCCTGTCGGTTGACCCCCCCGCCTGCCGAGTCCAGCCCGTCCAGCAAACGTTGTTTGTCCTGGTCGGTTTGCAGACGCCCAATCATCCATGTGCCGGCGTTGGATAAGCCCTTGTAGTCCACATCCACCGGGTTTTGAGTGGCAAGCAGCAAACCAACCCCGAACGCGCGCGCCTGTTTCAACATGCGCAGCATGATGGTTTTGGAGGGCGGGTTACCCAGCGGCGGCAGGTAGCCGTAGATCTCGTCCATATAAATAATCGCGCGGAGATTGCCTGTACCGCGTTGATTGCGCATCCAGGATTCAATGGAGGCGAACAGCAGGGTTACAAAGAACATGCGCTCGCTTTCGCTAAGGTGGGCCAGGTAGAAAATGCTGTGACGTGCCTTACCCGCCGGGCTGTAAAGTAGCCTTTCGATGTTCAAGGGCTCTCCTTCGCGCCAGATTTCAAAAGTGGGGGAGGCGAGGAAATTGTTGAGCAGCATTGCCAGCGATAGACGATCTTTTTCGGGGAAGAAACTGTCCACCGGAAAAGCGCCCAAACGGTCAAAAGGCGGCTTTTGGGTTTGTATGATCAGGTCAGTTAGATCAAGGGATTTACCGCTACTCCAGGCGTGTTCGAGGATATTGGAAAGGAGGATATGCTCGCGGGAACGGAGGGGGTCAATGTCGTTAAAACCGATCAGCCCCAATAAGGCGGTGACAATGGTGGAGATTTTTTCGCGCAAAATTTCACGATTTTCGTTCCATGGCAAATCCGGCGATTCGAAAGAAGACAGAATGTTCACCGGCGTTGCCGCCGATGAACCGGGGGAGTACAAGCCAAAATCCACTGCATCTTTCAATTCGCGAATTTGCTCCGTGCCCAAACCCCATTCTGCCAGACCATTTTTCCAGCGTTCGGCGGTTTCTTCAGCCAGTTGTTGAATGGTTTTACCCTCTCGCCGGGCATTTTCGGGGTCAATCCACGGTTCAAAATCCGCGGATAGCAAGTCGGGGAAGTGGAGGAGGAGGTTGGTCAGATCCCCTTTGGGATCAATGATGATCGCCGGAATGCCCTCCAGGGCAGCTTCTTCCAGCAGACCAATGCATAAACCGGTTTTTCCCGATCCGGTCATACCGGTGACGACGGCATGGGTCGTCAAATCCGCGGGGTTATATAAAACCGGTTGTTCGAGCAATTTTTTCTCAACCGGGTCGAATTGTTTACCCAGATAAAACAGACCATCTTTTGAAAGAGCCATTGCTGCCATCCTCCAATGGATTGATTTATTGCAACAAGTATAATTGATACACACCCCCCAAATCCTCTATCATTGGCAAGGAAGTGAGGAAATCCTCCAGGGCGGTAAGACTTTCGACAGGGTGTTTGGGGTCGGGATTTTCTTTTATAAATTCTACACCTGAACGAAAGACGAGCAGGTGGGTGAAACCTTCTTGCTGCCACTGGTGACGGATAGCGTTGAAATCCCGATGGCGTGTCCAGTCCCGCCGCCAGCGGTCGAGATTTTCATCAGGGGTGCAGGCGGGGCGGCAGTAGAAAGCGCGCGGCTCATAAATCAACAAGGTTTGACTGCCCTGTGGAAAGCTGCGAACGGCTTCCATTGCCGGTTGATACCAGCCGGTATTTCTTTCAAGGTACTTTTCCGTCTCCACCAAACCGAGGGCTGCCTGCGGCGTGAATCGGCGAAGTAAATCCAAATGAACCTCCAGCGTGGTAAATGCCAGCACCATGATGACCATGGCGGTGAGGACTCGCTGGAGGCGGATCGAGCCGATTTGCAGGGAAGTGGACGCGAGAAAACCCATACCGGCCAGGGCGGCGAAAGCCGGCAGCATCGGGTAGAACATGCGGGTCTGGAGAAAATAGGCGGTGAAGCGTCCGCCGATTGCCCAAAAGAACCATGTGGCAAGGACAAATACCGCTGTCAGTTGAAGGGTTTTCCGTTGGGATTCAGTCCACTTGTGCCAGTTGAATGCGGCTAGAAGACCAAATCCCAGAAGCAATGGCCCGATGGAAGCGCCATAACCCGCTCCACCTTCCACGCCCCAAAGGGTAGCGCGCAAGGGTAATGCTATCACATCCTGCCAGCCGCCATACGGTTCATCTTCAAAATAAATGGCAAGGCGGATTTCATCCATATCGGCTGACGGAAAGAAGAAGGGATAGAGCGGGTTGCGAGTAAAAAGGTAGTTCTTTACCAACCACGGAAGGACGAACATCCCCACGCCGAGGGAAAACCAGAAGAAGTGTGAGAGGATCTGGCGGAGCGAGCGACGGGAAATAAGCCCAATCACTGCCAGCCCGACAAGTGCCAGCATACCAAAGGGGTACTTTGTGCCGATGGCCATACCGCAAAATGCGCCAGCCAGCAGCAAATACCGTGTGTGTTGTCCATCTTTTCGCCAGAGGTTCAGCGAGAAAAGACATCCCAAACCGAACAATAATCCCAGCCAGTCTGCATAGCCCCAACCGCTGGAAAGCACCAGCGTTGAGCCGGCAAACAAGGCGGCACAGGCTGTCCACGCAGCCCGGCTTCCCCATTCTTCAACCAGCCAGCCCAGCAGTCCACACAGGCCAAGAATGGCAAATCCCCAGCCAAGAACGGTTGCCGCCGATGTGCCTCCAAGCCCCATCGCCAGCAAGTAGAGCATTTCCGCATTTTGGGGGTAGCCGCTCATCATCAACCAGCCCACGTGGATGATTTTACCGGCAGCGAGATAGGCCTGCGGGAGGGTCAGGTGATAGACAAGAGCGTCATACCTGAACGGCGGGGCAAGGGCGCTCCAAAGTGAAGCCGTAAGGGCAAGGAAAATGAGAATGCCAATCCAGCGTTCCGCGACACTGCTGGCTTGAAAGACTCCGCGCCAGGCACCCCATTTGACAAGCCAACGGCGAATGGAACGATGCAATAAAATCGTCATCCCTGCTAATAGAATTGCCATCAACCACGCTGTGGCACCGATCAAAGTCCCCACCATTAAAACGAGCAGGGCGAGCAGCCCCAGCCCGGCCGTAGCCTGGATGGTGAGGTCTGCCAGCGGATGGAGGGGGAGGCGTGGTAGCAGGCGATCCCCTATCCCACCGGCCAGCGAAAGAATCCATGCTGCAAGGAGAATGCGCCAGACGATCAGCGTGAAGGTCAGCGCAAAGGATGGGTCGAATGGTTTATGCGTAACATAATACCCGGCAATGATCAGAAGGGGGATGAAGAAGGCAGATAATGGGGTGAGCCAGGGTGGTGATTTCTTCATGGTGAGTTTTTGTGTTTTTTGAAAAAATGGGTCGGATGGGATGAATCAATTATAGCCAAAAGCCCTTAGGGCTTTGTCACTCAGTGACATTTTTAATTTTGATATAATCGAGATAATTCATCGGAAACGGAAAATCAAATTGCGGGAGGAAACAGGATGAGCGCTGAACAAGCATTTCCACTAGGTGAGAAAATTCGCATGGAGGAGGGCAAACTGATTGTTCCGGAGCAGCCGGTCATTCCCTTTGTCGAAGGGGATGGAACGGGCAGGGACATCTGGCGTGCCTCACAGCGGGTGTTCGATGCGGCGGTGGAAAAGGCCTACGGCGGGAAGCGCAAGGTGCACTGGCTGGAGGTGCTGGCGGGTGAGAAAGCCTTTCAGCAGACCGGCAACTGGCTGCCGGAAGAGACCCTGACGGCTTTTCGTGAGTATCTGGTGGGTATCAAAGGGCCTTTGACGACGCCAGTAGGCGGGGGCATCCGCTCTTTGAATGTGGCATTGCGCAAGGCTTTGGATTTGTATGTTTGTCTGCGGCCGGTGCGTTACTTCAAGGGTGTACCTTCGCCGGTGCGCCGTCCAGAAGATGTGGATATGGTCATTTTTCGCGAAAACACCGAAGATATTTATACTGGCATTGAATTTGAACTGGGGACGGAAGCCAATGAACGTTTTAAAGCCCTCTTGAAAGAACACTTTCCACAAGAGTTTCAGAAAATCCGCTTTCCCAAGACGGCTGCTTTCAGTTTGAAGCCAATTTCCAAAGAAGGTACTCACCGGCTTGTGCGGGCAGCCCTGCGTTATGCGTTACAGTACAAACGCCGCAGCGTGACTCTCGTGCATAAAGGGAATATCATGAAATTTACCGAGGGGGCTTTCCGCAACTGGGGTTATGAACTGGCCGAACAGGAATTTGGCGATCAGGTGTATACCTGGGCGCAATGGGAACGTACCAAAGCCGCCAGGGGAGAGGATGCTGCCAATGCCGAGCAGGATGCAGCGCTCAAAGCCGGCAGGCTGCTCGTAAAGGATGTCATTGCGGATATTGTCTTTCAGCAAACCATCACCCGCGCGCGGGATTTTGATGTGCTGGCTACCATGAACCTGAATGGCGATTATCTTTCCGATGCACTGGCGGCACAGGTGGGTGGGATTGGTATCGCACCCGGCGGCAACATCAATTACGATACCGGCCATGCCGTATTCGAGGCCACCCACGGCACCGCCCCGAAATACGCCGACAAAGATATGGTCAACCCGGGTTCAGTAATACTCTCCGGCGAAATGATGTTCCGTTATCTGGGCTGGAACGAAGCTGCCGACTTGATCATTCGTGGGATGGAAGGCGCCATCAGCGCGAAAACGGTGACCTATGATTTCCATCGCCTGATGCAAGACGCTACCCTGCTCAAATGCTCTGAATTCGGTGATGCTGTGATTCATCACATGGACGATTAACGAAAATCTTACACTTCCGTGCTATGCTGTATACAGTCAACAATTGGGTTGGCTGAAAGGAGGTACGGAAGATGGAAGAGTTAATCAAGCGAATGTCCGAAAAACTGGGCATTTCCGAAGAAATTGCTCGCAAAGCCGTGATTATGACAGCCGATTACCTGAAATATAAATTGCCGGACACTTTCGATCGTCAGGTAGATGTCATCTTAGGCTTGCCCGAAGTAACCGAGAAGGAGGTAAAGGAACTGGGTTTGTTCCAGATTCCGTAAAACAGCCGCTCTCGATTGCCCGGCGAATCGGAAAAAAAGAAATTCCCGCGCTAATGGGGTGGTGCGGGAATTTCTTTTCTCGGAATGGTAACATCTAGCGGGAGATTAGCGGCAGAAAGGTATCCTGCACCGGCCACAAATTCAGACGATAAACCGCCTGTGAGCCAAACAGGTTTGGCTGGAGCGGTTCGACTTTTAGATAATAGGTTGCGGGAGCAGTTGGTTCGAAACGCAGAAAGGTGTTTTCACCAGCGGCGGGAGCCTGAGCAGTGGCTAATTCATTAAGACCATTTTCATCAAACAGGCGCAGGCGCACTGCTGCACCACCACTTTGAGAAAGCGCACTCAACAGGTAATTACCCGGCTGGTCAATGGTGATGCGAAACCCGTCTCCGTTGTTTTGCGGGCATAGATTACCAATGACGGTTTCGCCGGTACTGAGCAACCTTGCCTGTGATGGGGAATCATCCGGTTCGTACTCATCCGCCTGACAGGACAAAGGCAACGCAGCGGTCGTCTCGGCAGCGTCACCGGCAGGCCAGTTTTCCGGCTGACCGTTGATATCCACGGCGCGCAAACGAAAAGCATAGGACTGCCCCGGCTCACCCACAAACCAGACCGAGCGCTGATAAGCGGGAAGGCGGATGATGCCGCCATCCTGCCAGGCGCCGGATTCGGGCCGCCATTGCAGATCAAATCCGCCAAAACCAGCCCCGTTATCGAATCCGTCCCAGCTTAACCGCACGGCGGTTGAATCAAAGACCTCCGCTGGTTTCAACTGACTGGAGGATGGCGGGCAGGCGTGATCCACATGAATGGTGCGCGGATTGAGAGCAGCAGCCACGTTCCCTTCGTGATCCCAGACCCGCAAAGCAATTTCCACATCGCCGTTGAGAGGACCGACGGAACACAAGTCCACATCCCAATCATACTGCCCGGTCTGCACCGGTGTACTCACCTTTTGGCCGGCTTCGACCCATTGATCGTTGATCCTGACCACCAGCCGGACGGCGGTGACGCGCACATCATCACTGGCGGTAGCGCTGACATCCATCACCGTGCCGGTACCGGTCAACAACGTTGCTCCAGCGGCGGGGCGGGTGAGACTGCCGCTTGGCGGGAAGGCGCCCACATTGCCGGAAACATACCAGTCATTGGCCGGGTTACGCGGGTCGAGTTTGTTGCCCAGGCATTCGGTTGCGCCATCGTAGATGGGGAAACGGGTGACCTCGTAGCAGTTGCGCGGGATGCCGTTGTTGATCGGCACATCGGCAAAGCGGATATCTATCGAGCGCCCCCAGTAGTAGCCGCTGTTGCTGAAGTAGAGCGTATTTTTGTGAACCACCATGAAGTGAACATGCTGAGAAGTGCTGTAACCGGTGTCGTCGCTATCGCCTATGTATTGACCGCGCTGGACAAATGTGCCGGGAGTTAATTTATCCGGTATAGTGCCGTGAGCAAGGTGCAGGTAAATCTGATAGGTATCTTCGGTGCGGTTATGCAGGACGATGTAATTCGTGCAGGTTGGGCTGCCATCGGTGCAGGAATCGCGGGAAGCAAGGACATATCCTTCTTTGGAAGCCAGCAGTGGGAAGGGGGTGTAATCGGTGAAATCGTAAGCGTAACGGCAATAAACTTCGCTGCAGGAGGGGTAACCCAATTCAGGAATGGATTGAAAATGGCTGATCGAGCCCTCCATCCATTTGGCTGTACCGGCGGCATAAGGCAGGTAGTAGCCAGTCAAGGGCGCATTGATGATGATTTCCTCATTCACTGAATTACCAGCCAGAGGCTGAATTTCGGCGGGAAGTGAATGAGGGGGGAGGGAATCCAGAGTCATCTGCCACTGCGGGTCAGTGGGAAGCAAAATTTGCCAGCCGTCTGGGTTTTGACGAGCCAAGGCCAGGCCGGGCTCGGTTGCCAGCCGCCGTCCGTAATCATCCCGTAGAGCCAGCCAGAGGACAGCGGTTTTTCCGTCAGCCGTCAGGAACGCGGTGTCCAGTTCGGGTGCGAACAGGTCAAAGGCGAGGGGGCGGATGGCAGCATCACCTTGCAACCGTTGGCTGAATGCTGACCACAGTTCATTTTTGGTGGCTTCAGGTGCCGGCAGGAGGGGCGGCTCTGCCGGGGCTGTGAGGCAAATCAGGCAACAGAAAAGAATAAGAAGTTTCAACCCTCGTCGGCCAGGCATGAGAAGCACCTGTAATGGAGTGTAGAGTAAGAAGGCGCGAATAGATCTACTTACTGTACCATAGTTGCAACTTCAACGCCAATTTTCAAGGGAGCAAAGTAAAAAAACGCCCGCAAGGGCGTTTTGGTCGTCATTTATTGGTTGCAAGAGGTGTTACTTACAAAATTCCAGAGCCTCCCCAAGCGCATCAACAACCCGAGCAACCTTTTCGTTGGTCATAGCCGGGTACAAAGGCAGAGTCAATTCCCTCTGACCTACTTCTTCGGTAATCGGAAGCGCCAGATTGTTTTGGGGGCTATCCGATTGGTAGATGGAGAATCGGTGAACGGGTGGATAGTGAATGCTGGTTTGAATGCCGCGGCTTTTGAGAAATTCGATGATCTGTCGGCGGTCTACGTCTTGTGGCAGCAAAACCGGCAGCAAATGAGCGGAAGTTTTTCCACGGTAATTCTCAAAAGGTGTTTCCACTTGAGGCAGTGTCTTTTTGAGCATGGAGTGATAGTGTCTGGTGAGATTTCGGCGTTGTTCGTTATTTTTTTCCAGTTTGTTTAATTGAACCAGCCCAATTGCGGATCGAATTTCGTCCAGCCGATAGTTGTAACCCAGCGTAACCACATCGTAATCCGTGGCGCGGCCTTGATAGCGGTCCCAGGTGAGGGTGGTCATGCCATGCGAGCGTAACAAGCGCAGTCGGTCAGCCAGTTCATCGTTATTGGTCACAACCATACCGCCTTCACCGGTGGTCATGTTTTTGTTGGAGAAAAAACTAAGAACCTATCCCAAAATTATCCCGAGGAGGATATGAGCCGAAGCGAGTTTGAGAAAAGCCAGCCAGTTTTCTGGTTTTTTTCGACCAGCGGATTTTGATGCTGCGACGCTTGGCTAACCAACCCAAGGTTCTTTCAACCACCCAACGCCTTGCCGGGTAATTCATTTCACCCAGGATCGGGCATTGCTCGATTTTCGGTTCATTCCTGCGACGGCGATGTTGGATGTGCGGCAGGCAGCGCTGTTCTTTGACAAGTGCATGAATATCGGCTGTATCATAGCCTTTCTCCGCACAACGATGTTGCTCGCAATGCGGGCGTTTTATAGCAATGGGGATCACCCATTCGTCCAAAGACCACTTATCATGTTGATTGGCACCGGTGATGTGAATGGACAGCGGTGCACCGCGTTCGTCAACCAGAATGTGGATTTTTGCACCAGATCTGGCACGGTCGGGGAGATTTTTGCCCCTTTCTGCGCCACCCAGTGGCGCCGGCACGATTTTACTGTCCACCGACTGCCATTTCCAGCCAATGCTTCATTCTCTCGCATAGTACCGAACCATGATTTTGAACAGCTTGTCAACCACACCTGTTTGCTGCCAGTCCTGAAACCTGCGATGCAAAGTGCTGCTGGAAACCTGAAACCAGTTCCTGTCTATCGCCTTCCACTGGCATCCCGTCCACAAAATGAACCAAATGCCGTTCATCACATTCCGATCATTCACCCGAGGGCGTCCCGGCCCGCCTTTCTTACTCGCTTTTGGTAGGTGCTTTTTGAGCAACCGCCATAGCTTCCGAGGTATCTGATGAAAATTGATGGTAGTCGATTTTGTGTTATCCTTCCTCGCAGAGACGTTCTCCTGTCGAACTTGTGTTTTGGCGAACTAAGTTTTAACAGGAAGCATCTCTTCTTTCAACTCCTTTCTATTTTGAGATAGGTTCTTAATGATCTACATAACGATTGATGTGACCATGCGCAGAGAAACACGAGTCGCCGTGGCGGTGGCGTTCCAATTGGGGGATTCAGCCAGTGCCATCCAGGAAAGCATCCACAAACTTGTTAAAGGTTTCTGGCTGGTCCAAATTCATCGCGTGACTTGCACATGGAACAACCCTTGATATGGCTTGTGGAACGCGGCGTAAAATTTCCTTTGTGTGTCGGAAGGTGTTTTTGGGTTCAAATTCCCCGTTGAGAATTAGTGTGGAGCAGGTAATTTTATTCAATGGAACTGAGTGGAAACGGTACATTGCATTCCAGATCTTCAGATATTCACTGCTTTCCATGCGGAGCATGCATTGTTCCAGATAAGCCTGGGCGTTTTCATCCCGGCTAAGCCAATGCTTGCCGCGTGTAAGGCGAGCCAGCCGAAAAGAAAAACGGGTAAATTTCTCAACGCTCATCGTCCGGATGGTTAGCGACATCATCCACCTGGGGAACAGCACATAGCACAGTAACTTATCCAGTAAAGTTAAGTCAATCGAGACAGCTGCACTCGCCAGGATAATAGCCTTGGGTCGCTGCGGGTTGCGGATGGCGAATGCCTGAACGATGCTCCCTCCCCAAGACAATCCACACAGGATGGGTGAGCGGAAGTCAAGTGCATCCAGCAGGGCGCACAGGTCATCCGCATAAGTTGCCATGGTGTAATGAGCCAAATTGGAAGCACCAGTTCTCCCATGACCACGTAAATCATAGCGTAAAACCCGGTATTTTGTAGAGAAATACTCCCATTGAGGATCCCATATACGAGCATCTGCGAATGCGCCGTGGATAAGCACCAGCGCAGGTCCCTGCCCGGTTTGCTCGTAATAGTGATCCAGATTGTTGATGCGGATATGCGGCATTCAAGCACCTCATCGTGCCAGGAATGATTTTTGAAGATGGAAAAATGAATTTCCCGCCAACAGTGACTGATGGCTATTATCCATGCATAACCTGAAAAAATTTATCCGGGTAATATTAAAATTTTACCATGCCCCCTCACCTGCTATTTTGTCCGTCAATTACGGATAATAGGCATCAGGTTCTCTCTCAACCGCCCAGGGTGATATGAAAAATAGACAAGTCTAGACGAAACACAATCAATGTCAACTTGACTCTGGTTGAACCAATCCTTAGAGTATTGCCCAGGTTTTTGGTAATTGATGTCGGGCAATTGCAGTTACCGTTTTTTACAATAACCGTATAAGGAATAAATGGGCTGTTTAGGAATACTGCCTGGCCTTCACCCGCTGCACTACAAGTCCGATCAGCAGGCCAATCATGCTGCCTCCGATGATGGCGATAACCAGCCATTCCCCCACACCGCTGACGAAATCACCGGTAAAGAACGCCCTTACATTGCTCCAGTAGAAGTCGTCTCCACGGTTAGAGAGATGCATTTCTGGCCGGCTGGGTTCTCCGATCACAATCAATTTGATGCCATTAAAAAGATAGTACGCTACCACAGCTATTGACCATGTAAAGGCGGACACTGCCGCCGTCAGCCAAATTGAGTTGGAAGTTTTTGCTTCCACTACGGCAACAGGCACCAATAACACCAGCCAAATCCCCAGGATGGGAATATTGATCCATATTCCCCAGGAAGAAAGTGCCTGAACCCAATTTTGGAAGTAGAAATCAAAAACACCAAAAACAATTCCCGCCAACAGGTAGTACAGCCATCGCTTCTTCAATTCGAAACGCCTTCCGACATGAGGTTATCAATCCTAATCACGCCACAGCAGGACAATACTTAGTAAAAATTCGATCCATGGCGAGGATTGTACCATAGAGAAAACAAAAAGTGATCGTGTGATCGTTCCAAATATGGTAAAAGCGCGGGTAAAAAGGAGGTGAGGCAGTCGGCAAAACGTCTCACCCCCTACGAACAAAGAGGCACACTGACTTGCGCCTGAATCGGATATTACCAAAAGTTGAACCGAACGAATTTGAGTATTCCAAGCAATCCCCGCGGGAAGGATGTAAGGGAATGCGACTTATTCCGCGGCAGGAAGTGAGCAAGAAGATTGTGGGTGGACAATACCCGGATGTCACAGCCTGGCGGTGTGAATGGGATGGCGGTGATGCTGTAGCGGTTGGGGGTAAGTTACGGGGCGGTAGAAATCGTCTTGAGGGATTGGAAAAAAACGAGTGTGTTCCGGGCGGTTCAGAGGGTAGCGGAGCAAATTCCCGGTCCAAAGCGAGAGGAGTTGTTGAGTGGATACAAGACCGAGGCGATTGGGGCAGATGGAACCAGGGTACGCTGCAAGGGGTAATGAGTGATAATTGGGATCGTGGTTGAGGCGGTCAATGGGGTGGTGTTTGAGCATTGACGGACTCCCCGGCGAGGATGCCGAGCAACTGAACGCCTGGCTGCAGCCGATTATGGATGCGGTGTTGCCTTGGGAACAGCGCATGGCGCCGCACTGGGTAATATTGCCCTGGGCCTGGTTATGGGCATTCTGATTGGTGGGATGGTGGCCATTTTTAGAATGAAGCGGATTTGATGCAAAAATTTGCCAGTGGGGGGTTGCCATCCTGATGGCTTTAGTGGTAATCCTCCTCCCATTTTTCCGGCTCATCAGCCACTGGCGGCGACTGGAACTTATGCCATTGGAACGGTACATTTTACCTAATATAATCAGCGCCTTGAAACCTGCTCCGGCACCATAGAGCATCGTCAGGTCAATGTAGTCTGCTGGTATTCTGAACAAACGGGCAACGGCAAAACTTTGCCGCTGGTCATTTTTTCGCATGGTGGGTTGGGGACGGTAATCAGAAACGTGTCCCCGTACCGGGATCTGGCAAGTCATGGATATGTGGTCTGTTCCATCGGTCATCCCTCTCACGCTCTCTGGACAAAAAGCGAAGAGGGTCACCTGATATTTGTCAGCCCGGAATATGTTGGCGAACTTCAACGCGAAGACGCGAGGACCAATAAACAGGGAAGTCTGTGCGTTTACCAGAAGTGGTTGGAAATTTGCACAGCCGCCATCAATCTAGTGATTAATATCATGCTGGTAAAAACCGCTGCGGGCGCTGAAGGTATGTATATGCTGATGGATGTTTCGCGCATTGGCGTGATGGAACATTCCCTCGATGGGTCTGCAGCTCTGGCAATCCCAGGCAGCGTGATGATATTGATGCCGTGATTGCGCTCGAACCTCCGTTTTTGTATGACATTGTGGGTGTGGGAGATGATCGTTTCGTTTGGTTGGATCAAGAATACCCCGTTTCTTTCCTCAACATTTACTCCGATAGCGCATGGGGTCATCTCTCCGAATGGGCGCAATATGCCAAGAAGGATGAATTGCTCTCCGCGGCATCGGAAAATATGGTTAACCTGTATCTTTCCGGCAGGGGACATTTTTCGCTGACCGATCTGTCGCTTGCCAGCCGGTTGTTGGTGAGGTTATTGGATGGCTCAAAGCCCAGCCGCGATCGTGTGGAATACCTGTGCGAGGTCAATCAGATTTGTCTCGAATTTCTTAACCACTACTTGAAAGACCTGGATCAGATGAGGTGATCACATGAGGCATCCAGCGGAATGCCAATTTGAAAGGCGTTTATCTTAGAAGTTGGCCCACTTGGTAATATGGAGTTGGTTACACTTCGGCACTGGCAAGAGATTTATGATAGATGTTAAAACTACATTCTCCTGTCTGGCAGGACTACATCTCCATGTAGTCCATTTTTGAGTAAAACGCCTTATATTAGGCATATGAATAACAACGCCTTTTCTCAACCACACTCGGAACGCTACCGAATTATCATCAAAGGGGCTATGGACGAGGAGTTTCTGCGGGATTACTGTGCGCCCGGTTTTACCCTGACCTACAGCACGGGCAGAACAACACTTTCAAACATCCGCACCGATCAGGCCGGAATGGTGGGACTGATCCGTCGGTTACACAACCTTGGTGTGACGGTTCTGATAGTGGAACTTCAATCCGATATGGAGGACACTCAATGAGCGAGAAAACAATTTCCCGCCGTGAATTTTTGAAAATTGCCGGAATGGGACTGGCAGCGACCGCCTTTGCCTGCTCCGGCTTGGGGTACGCAGCCACCCGCCAACCCCAATTGGAATTACCCGAATTGAATTTTGGAAAGGAACACATCATGACAAAAATTTTAGTCACCTACTCAACCCGTGCCGGTTCAACTGCCGAAATTGCTGCGGCAATTGGGCAAACCCTTTCTCAGCGCGGTTACAACGTAGATGTCCTGCCGGTTAAAAAACAGCCCAATCCGGCGGATTATCAAGCCGTGATTTTAGGCAGCCCCATCCGAATGGGCAGCTGGCTGCCAGAAGTAGTTGGCTTCGTCAAGGAAAACCGCGCCTTGTTGGAACAGATACCGGTTGCGGCCTTTACCGTTCACATGTTGAACGGCGGGGATGATGAACAAAGCCGGACTAGTCGTCAGGCATATTTGAATGCCGTTCATGAGTGGATTCAACCTGCTGAAGAAGTCTTCTTTCTTGGCAAAATGGAACTGGCAAAACTTTCCTTTTTAGACCGATTTATCTCCAACGCGATGAAAGCAAAAGACGAAGATTTACGCGACTGGAATGCCATTCATGCCTTTGCCGAGTCGGTTTTTGCCCAAGTTGAAACACAATGAAACCCACTGCCGCCTTAAGGGTGCGGTAGTCGTGGCGGTTTTCCTTTGACATTCTCGCCCCGCACAGATAAAATGAAATCATAATCCATTTTATTCCAAACCAAACAGGAGACAGGGTGAGTCACTGGGCGGGTAAGTATGTCATTGGTCTGACCGGCAATATCGGAACGGGTAAAAGCGTTGTGCGGCGTATGCTAGAACATCTCGGGGCGTATGGCATTGACGCGGATGCTCTGGCGCATCGTGTGATTGCCAAAGGTGCCCCCGGTTACGCAGCCGTGGTAGATTACTTTGGCAAGTACATTCTCAAACCCGATGGAGAAATTGACCGGGGACGTTTGGGTAGAATTGTATTTGGTGACCCCGAAGCGCTGGCAAAACTGGAGAGCATCATCCACCCGCTGGTGCGGCAAGGTGCCGACTATCTGATTCGACGGGCTTCGCAACCGGTTATCGTCATTGAAGCAATAAAATTACTCGAATCGAGCATGGCAAAGCAATGCGATAGCATTTGGGTAGTCTATGCCCCGCCAGATATTCAACTGGCGCGTCTGATGAAAAACCGCGGCATGAACGAAAAGGATGCCCGCCAGCGGATCACCAGTCAGCCACCGCAGGAAGAGAAAATTGCCGCCGCGGATGTGGTTATTCGAAATGCTGGAACTTTTGATGAAACCTGGAAACAGGTTGTCAGCGCCTGGCGAACATATGTGTCATTGGTGGAAGAAGCACCGCCTCAGCCCGTCCTTGCCCCCACAATCAAAGGTCAAATCCAAATTGAACGCGGCCGTCCCCGTCATTCTACTGAAATTGCGGATCTTCTCAATCGTCTGGATAAAAAAGGCAAACCCCTCACCAGCGAAGACGTGATGGCTGCCTTTGGCGAAAAAGCTTTTTTGTTATTGCGATTGGACGAGCAACTCAAAGGTCTGATCGGCTGGCAAGTTGAAAATCTGGTTGCCCGTACTACCGATATCCATCTTGATCCCACCTTGCCGGTCAACGAAGCCATTCCGGTCCTGATTCAGGAGATGGAACGTGCCTCAAGCGACTTGCAGTGTGAAGCATCGCTGGTTTTTGTGCCGCCCTCGCTGGCGAGACATGATGGTTTATGGCGCAAGTTGGGTTACCTGCGCACCACTCCAGAGGCGTTAGAAGTACAAGCCTGGCAGGATGCCGCGCGTGAGTCCATGCCGCAAGGCAGTGTGATGCTTTTCAAAAAATTACGCGAGGATCGGGTGTTGCGCCCCATTTGATCTCTCTCGGTAGGGTTTCCCAGCGTGACCGAATTACTAAATGAACTCACTTTCATTTTCCAGCGCTTCAACTGGTTGAGTGCGCTCGACTTGTTTCTGGTTACGCTGGTTTTTTTTGGGGTATTGCTGTTAGTGCGGGATACACAGGCAATGGTACTGCTGCGGGGTGTATTGCTACTGGTGGTCGCCCTGAGCCTGCTAACCAGTCTGGTAAACCTGCCCGCGTTTTCGTGGCTGATTCAAACCATTGCCCCGACATTGGTACTTGCCATTCCGGTCATTTTTGCCCCCGAAATACGGCGCGGTTTGGAACGACTGGGGCGAGCGGGGTCCACGACCGCGATTTTTTGGCAGCACAACGAAAAAGATATTTCCACGATGCGCGAGACCATTCAGGCAGTGGTCAGCGCCTGTGCCCGGCTTTCTGCCCGCCAGCATGGTGCATTGATCATCTTGCAGCGCGGGGATAGCTTACAAGATTATATCCGCACCGGCGTCCGGCTAAACGCGAAGGTAACGCCGGAATTGCTCCTGCAAATCTTCTACCCCAATACGCCCCTGCATGATGGAGCAGCCATTATCGTCCGCGATCAGATTGCAGCCGCCGCCTGTGTCATGCCACTCTCCGCAAGTGGTATTCTTAACCGCTCACCGGAAAGACAAATGGGGCTACGCCATCGGGCTGCACTGGGCACATCCGAAGCAACCGACGCGATTGCCGTGGTAGTCTCCGAAGAAACCGGTTCAATTTCAATTGCCCACGGTGGGCGGATGATTCGCCGGCTGGATAGCGAACGGCTGGAAAACATTTTGATGGCTTTTTATCAACCACCGGCAAAAAGCACCAGCCTGAGCGATTGGTTTAAGAGAAATCGTAAACCACCGGCTTTTCGGGAGGATGGAGGAGAACGATGATCGAGGTTTTTCGCCGCCTGCTGCGCCTTCTTCCTTCGCTGATCACAGCATTCATTTTAGCGCTGGCGGTTTGGATTTCGGCAGTCAGCTCGAGCGACCCGCTTGATGAACGTACCTATCCGAATCCCTTACCCATCGAAATCGTCGGGCAGGATCCGGGGCTGGTCATCACCTCTCCCATTCCCAGCTCGGTGACGGTTGTCCTCAGCGCGCCGCAGTCAATCTGGAATCAACTGACCACCGAAACAGGATCGGTACGTGCCTTCCTTGACCTTTCCGGTCTGGAAGCCGGCAGCCACACCATTCCTGTCAAGGTGCAAATTTCTGCCCGACCGGTACGCAAAATTGCCCAATCTCCCCAGACCATCACCATCACACTGGAACGCCTTGCCAGCAAAGAATTCCCAATTCGGGTTATGACCCGCGGCAGCCCCGCGGTTGGTTACACAGCCGACACCCCCACTCTCAGCCAGACTTCGGTAACAGTTAGCGGCCCGGAATCGCAGGTCAACCGCGTTGCCGAAGTTCAGGCCATTCTGGACATCAGCCAGGCCACTGAAACGATCAACCGGACGGTCAATCTGATTGCGGTGGACGCTAATGACAATCCGATCAACGGCTTGAGCTTATTGCCCGACCGGGTAACCGTTCGGCAGAATATCTCCCAGCGGTTCGGCTACCGCAATGTGGTCGTTAAGGTTGTGGTATTGGGACAGGTTGCCAGCGGCTATCGCCTGACAAATATTTCGGTGTTTCCGCCGGCGGTTACTGTCTTTTCAGCCGACCCACAAATCGTCAGCGATTTACCCGGTTTTATCGAAACCGAACCGCTCAACATTAACGGTCTTAAGGATGATTTGGACATTTCACTGAGTCTCAATCTTCCCGCGGGTGTATCTGTCGTTGGTGATCAAACCGACGTGTTGGTAAGAGTGGGTGTTGCAGCGATCGAGAGCAGTTTAACGTTACCCAACATACCGGTTGAAATTACCGGTCTGCAGCCGGGGTTGAGCGCGACGATTTCACCAGAAACAATCACGGTGATCATCTCCGGGCCGGTTGCCTTACTCGATCGCCTGCGCGCCACCGATGTGCGCGCGGTAGTTGACTTAAGCACCCTCTCCGAGGGCACTTATCAAATTGAACCTGAAGTGGAAATTCTAATTGCGGAGTTGAGGACCGAGTCCCTCCTGCCGGAAAGCGTGGAAGTCATCATCTCTCGGACAACCCGTTCCACAAGTGGTACAATCACCCCCTGAGGTGAAGGATGCGAAAACCAATTGTTGCTCTGGTTGGGCGGCCAAATGTAGGAAAAAGCACTCTCTTCAATCGTCTGGCTGGTGAACCGCTGGCCATTGTGGACGATACCCCCGGCACCACCCGCGACCGGCTGATGGCCGAATCCGTGTGGAATGGGCGTTATTTCTTTGTTGTGGATACCGGCGGTATTGACCCTTCCACCGGCGGAAAAGAGGCGCTCTCGATCGGCTCAGCCGATTACATTCACCAAATTCGCCAACAAGCCGAATTGGCTATCCGAGAAGCAGATGCTGTGCTGTTTTTGACCGATGCTAGCAGCGGAGTCACTCCCGCCGACCAGGAAGTTGCCCAAATTTTGCGACGCAATCAGAAAATCATTGAAGGCAAACCGCAACCGCCCGTTTTTTTGGTCGTCAACAAAGCTGATAATCAGACCTTTCGCAGCCAAGCGGCTGAATTTTATGAATTGGGCATTGGTGAACCTTATCCCATCTCTGCACTGCACGGCACCGGCACGGGGGATTTGCTGGACGATCTGGTGGCGGCTTTCCCGGCCGATGCCGAAGAGGAAGAGGATGACTCGGTTAAAATTGCGATTGTGGGCAAGCCCAATGTCGGTAAATCCAGCCTGTTGAACAGGCTGGTGGGAGAGGAACGCGCCATTGTCAGCCCGATTGCCGGCACCACCCGCGATGCGGTGGATACAAAAATTCTTTACGAAGGCATCGAAATTACTTTGATTGATACAGCCGGAATCCGCCGGCGGGGCAAAATTGAACCGGGGGTTGAAAAGTACAGTGTCATCCGTTCGATGCGTGCCATCGAACGCGCCGATGTTGCCCTGCTGATGATTGACGCCACAACCGGTATCACCGCTCAGGACGCTCACATCGCCGGTTATATTCTCGAAGCTCAAAAAAGTACCGTCGTGTTGGTCAACAAGTGGGATGCGGTTGAAAAAGACAATTTCACGATGCAAAATTACACCAATCGTATCCGGCAGGAATTAAATTTCATTGATTACGTACCGATTCTCTTCATCTCGGCTAAAACCGGTCAGCGGGTTGATCAGGTATTGCCTATGGCTTTGAAGGTACAGGAAGAACGGCTGGCGCGGTTGACCACGGGACAGCTCAACCGTATTCTCCATAATGCCCAGGATGCCCACCACGCTACCTCGCGAACGGGCAAGTCATTGCGGATTTATTACGGGACACAGGTACGCAGTGACCCGCCGACTTTCCTGATTTATGTCAACGACCCAAAACTGGCCCATTTCACCTACCTGCGCTATCTGGAAAACGCCATACGGAAAGAATATCCTTTCACCGGCACGCCCATCCGGCTGGTATTGAAACCGCGACGTTAGAAAAAGGTTAGAAAGCAAGCGCAAGGGTTGACGATCAAACGGGGTGTGGTAAAATATAGGACACGATGCGGGGTAGAGCAGAGGTAGCTCGTCGGGCTCATAACCCGGAGGTCAGTGGTTCGAATCCACTCCCCGCTACTCTAAAAAAAAAACCATAGCTCGTCGGGCTATGGTTTTTTGCTTGGCCCGACGGTGAGAGAGTGATCAAATCCAAAAAATGATGTGGTGATGTCCGGAGCCTCGCGGAAAATGTGGCATCAGATCAAGCCTTGCCGACGGGCTTCTGCAATTGCCTGATTGACTTTGGTAACCCCCAATTTCCCGTAAATCCCCTTGACATGAAAACGCACGGTATTCAGGCTGACCACCAGCTGTTCGGCAATTTGGTTGTAGGTATGGCCTTGTGCAAGCAGTCGTAAAACTTCCTGTTCTCTTTCGGTCAAAGTGATACCGCTCTGGTATCTGGCACTGGAGGGCGGTTTTTGCGATGAGATGGAGGCCTGTGTTTCGCCGAGCGGGCATAGGAAGGGTTCCAGTGCCGGCCTACGGATTGATTTCAGGATGGGCAGTAAATCCTGCCGATGCTCTAAAAAGATACTGCGGTAACCGCTGGCTGCAGCAACCTGAACCGCTTCATCCAGCCACTGGCGGGTTTGAATGGCATTTCCTTTTTTGAAGTGGAGAACTGCTCCAGCAATCAGTGTTTGCAGGAGAGCATAATTACGTCGGCTGGCACGCGCATATTCCAGCAACCGCTGGACGAGTTCGAAAATCGTATTTCTGGTTTGGATATCTTCCTGCGCGATCGCCAGCCGCAGCCAGGCGATCAGAAGGGGTTCTGAATAGGGCGTAGGCGCGAAATCCGGCGTCACTCCGCTGGCGGTAAGAATTGCCTCGGCTTCAATCCAGTTTCCTTCGATAACCGCCAGGCGACTCTTGCAGGAAATCAATTCGGGCAAAACCCAGCCGGGTGCGCCTCTCTGAAAGAATTGATCGGCCTGTTGCACACATTGGCGGGCTGCGTTAAGGTCGCCCCGAACAATGTGCAGGCGTGCCATGCCTGCCAGCGAATAGACTGCGGATGCGTTATGTCCGCTTAATTCTGCCAGATGAATTCCCCGCAGTAAAAATTGGGCGGCAAGTTCGGGTTGATTGAGGTGGTAATGTGCCCAGCCCAACGCGCCGTAAACCGCACCTAAGACTGCCGGGTAACCATGCGGGTGCTGTTCCAGATGGTGGATGGCGGTTTGTGCCGTGGTGGCAGCCAGCTCTAAGTGCCCATATTCCAGAGCCATGAGGGTGAGGTGCGATACCGCCAGAATATCGGTTACCGGATCATCGTTAACTCGGCTGAGTTGAATGGCTTTTTCCAGCGCTGCCCGGGCTTCCTCATACTCTCCCTTTTGACGTAGCCCCCCTCCCAAAGCCAGAAAAGCCAGCGAGGCAATCCGGTTGTCTTTGGTGTTAACCAAATTGAGAGCCTGCTGAGCGGCAAGAATGGCGTCATCGGATTTTTGTTGAACCTGCAGGAGATTGGCGCGTAAAGCGAGCAATTCGGCTTTCAGCAGGGCGTGATCATCCACAACAGAACTGTCTTGATCTATCAGACAGTTCAACGATTGAAGAATGCTGCCCAACCGGGCAAAGTTGCCTTGGAGAAGATACATCCAACCCAGCCCAATCAGCAAGAAAGGACGGTCGGTCTGCATTTCAGCCGGCACTTGAGATAACCATCCTTCAATCTGGGCAACCGGGATGTGATTGACAAAATGCCAGATGTTTTTTTCGATGAGGTCGAGAACGGCGGGATAATCTTTTGCGGCAAGGTAATGA
>FWPU01001588.1_pt1 | contig 35409 bp, 35 predicted proteins | sample 2228361 | NCBI WGS metagenome assembly FWPU01 (sample SAMEA103939777, study PRJEB20133) | metagenome
GCCAAACCAGGGGTCTCTGCCCAAATTCTCCACAAGGCGAAAAAGAGCAAAAATAGTGGGAACTAGTAGAGGCTCGAGCGGCAAATTTGCCGCTCGAATAAGTGGAACAGCCCTTAGGATAACCAGCGCCGACCATAGGTGAGGTAAAAACACACCTATGGTAGTTGTTGTAACCAAGAGCCATCTCATGCTACGTGCTCACTTGAACGAACTAGAAATGGTAGCAAAGCCAGAAGGGTAAGCAGGATCAAAAAAGAATAAAATCCAAAAAACGAGATCACGAAAAGCCCGATAATGACGATATAATATGACCTCGAGGCTAGATTCGAACCTACCTGCTCACTAAATATAAAGGCCAAAAGGTCAAGAGAAAGAACTATAACGGCCAGCAATAATAAAAGTAAATAAGAGTGAGCATGAAAGAAATAGATGGTCAGAGCCCCTGCTACGAGTAGCAAAATGGGCAAAAGCTGAGTTTTCATATGGATACCTCTTCGCAGATTCAGACGTAAAATGTAAGGCACCATAAATGAAAAGCCTGAACGAATTACTCGTTCTAAGGTCGCGTATATGGATAGTGTGTTTGGTGGAACAAGGCTTATTATCGCGAAAAGCAATGTAGAAGTAGCGAAGGTTCGTAACAAACTAATTGATCCAGAGGTCCCAATGCCGGCAACAACAGGCCAGACAGGGGCTCCAGATCCCTTAGAAATCTTGTTTCGAAAGTACACAAAAGCATATAGGCCGGGTGCCAACAAGCTAACTGTGTATAGAGGCAGCAGAAGCTGCTCGAAACCAAAAAAGGTAGCGGCAAGGACACCCAAACGGAAGATAAATGAGGCTAGTGTGAAACGCGTGTAGCTAAACTGACTCAATAGCCAATGAGGCGTAATGGCGTTTCCTATCAGGCACAAAATGAACACAGATAGTAATTGGAGCCCAATGGCTTTCGAAACAAAAACCGTCACAAGACCTGTAGCCACACTGAGTAATATTTTTACGACGGCAATGGCATCATATAGCGGCTTTCCAAAAGTATCTACTAAAGCCGAGATTTTACGCTGGTTAAAGTAAAAAATAACCGCAGGTACAGCAAGATAAACCTCTATAAGGTAGATGGTTTTAAGCAAATCCAACCCATTGTCCAATTGCCCGCTTCCAAGTAAGAAATAGAGGAGAGGGCTAAAAGCAAAATTAGATAACTGAAAAAATAAGATATCTATATTGCTACGAAATACTTTTTCGAGCCTTTTCATTCACGGCCTCGAGGATCAGCGCATCATATTTCCGTGCAACATTCAGATTCCACTCTGCATCCAACGGCTTCCTTGGGCAGTCGAGCTTCTTGACTGCCTCCAGTATGGATTCCGCGACCTCTTTGGGGTCAAAAATGTTCTTGACATAGGCAACCTGTGGATAGTCCACCACCCAGTCCAAATGCCCGCCCGAGGTAGGGCAAACCAGGTAGCAGCCGGATGCTAGCGCTTCTACAAATGTGATTCCAAAGTTCTCCCCCTCGGCCAAGGAGATGAAGATATCACTCTGGCTCATCTTGGCTAAGGCTTCAGAATTGGGCATGGAACCGGCAAAAGAGATGCTGGGGTGATCAGCTAACTTTCTTAGGGAATGTTCCTCTGGCCCAGAGCCAACAATTTCAAGATGCAATCGTGGTTCTTGCTGAACGGCCAGGAGAAACCCACGGACGATTTGCTCGACCCGCTTTACGCCCACCAACCGTCCCACATAGAGAACTCTAATGATCTCGTTCCTGTGAGATAAAGGGGTTTCCAATAATCCGATGGCTACGGATTCCAAAAAAGGCAGCATTGGCTAAATACGTAAGTTGACTAATAGCCGTAACCCGTGTAGCCCAGCGTGAAAAAATCTTTGTAGCAAGAGCTACCTTGATAAAACCAAACAAGCCAGCGTCATCCAAACGAGGGAAACCGTGCAGCACGTATATTGAGCTACGAGCAAATAAGTTGAAGACCCCGAAACCTAATGACGATATAAGCACGACCCCTGGTTGTCTTAACTGATGCAGCATAACGGGTTTGAGCAGTTCTTGGATTGAATCAACTAACGTACACTCATAACCAAGATGGCTCAGTGCCGATGCTAACGCTTGGGAAAACGTTCGAACTCCCCCAGTTTTTTTACTGGAGGTTATGATTACTTTGGGTTTTTGCATAAGTCGTTTTTGTGGCCTCAGTAGATTCCTTGAGAAGCTTGATGGCAAGCCAGGCGAGCAAGTAAAAGGCGATGTATAAAGGTAGCTTTTCCACAAAGTAACCCACGTTGCTACGGGGTAGGAAAAGAAAGCTGGTAAGCACGCTCAGCCAAATAAACCTAAAAAAAAGTGACTGAACCCCTTTATATTCCATATAGGAAGCCACCAGCGCCACAAGTATACTGCCAATGATTACCCCAAGCCAGCCAAAGTCTATGTATAGCTCATGCAAATAGTTCGATCCCGTGCCATAAAACAGATCTTCCCTTGCTTGATTTTCGTAACTGCTCAGCACCCTATCAAGGGTAGCCACAGCCCCTTCGATACCCCATACATTCACACGGTAGTTCTCTGGGAGTGGTATTGAGAAGGGAATGGCTTTTAGTATCACTGAAGCGAATACGTACGACTGGTTGCGTTGTATGTCGTACCGTTCGTATTTTTCCAGAATGGGTATGGAGGAACCATTCATGACAAGGGCCTCAAAACGCTGCTGTGAAGCCACAATGCTGGTATCCCTTGTCAGTGCAGGCAAGATTATGAATAAAGCCAGTACACCAAAAGCCGCCGTAGCTTTTGAGGGAGACAATTTATAGTTCAGGCGACTAAAATATAAAGAATATAAGAGCGGTACCAGGGCTAAAAAGATAAAGATCCGGCTGTAAACCAAGGAGATAAGCAGACGTGGAAATAAAACTATAGCTACCAAAAGCAAAATCCACTTGAGTGGAATGTGTCTTAAGTTCACGCTGAGTGCTAAACAAAAAAAGCTTAGGGCTGCATAGAAAAAAAGCTGCTCTAAACTGCTAATGGGCTCGGTGAGCCCATATTGTCCTCCTCGGCGACTCAAAAAAAACTGTACAGCTAGCGTTGCGGTTATTGGGAAAAGTAGCAAGCTAAAATACAGCGCTGCCTTGAAAACAGTGCGAGATTCCTTTGGGGATAAACCGGACACTGTCTTCTTGAGCAATCTACGCCGGGCTAACCCAAAAGGCAGATAACCGATGGTAAAGGCAACGATGCCCACGGAGAGCATGTTTATTTGTCTGGTTAGGTCATATTGGTAGTATCCAGTATATAGCCCGTACAAAACTGGAATGACTTGAAAGAGAGCAAGTGAGTACAGAAAAAGAGATGGAGTTGAAGTGATTCCAAAATATTTTGCAGAGAACAAAAAAGAAGAAATGTAAAACGTTGTCAACAAAATAATACTCATACCGATACCAATATAAAATATAGATGATGAAGTTTTCAGTTTTGATGTCTGTATACTATAGAGAGAAAGGTCAATATCTTCACGAGGCGATCGAGAGTATATGGTCTCACCAAACAATGAGACCGAGCGAGATTGTGGTTGTTAAAGACGGCCCATTGAATGATGAGCTGGAAGAGGTATTGTCATTTTGGCAGTCAAGGCTGCAGAACAAGCTTCGAATAGTTGCTCTGGATAAAAACGTGGGACTGGGACGCGCATTAAATCACGGTTTGGCTAACTGTAGCTATGACATAGTGGCAAGAATGGATAGTGATGATATTTCAGTTCCAGAGCGCTTTGAAAAACAAATAACTTATATGCTCAAGTATGGGGTAGATGTTGTCGGAAGCTCCGTTATGGAATTTGATCCAGATGGCTCAACGCCCAAGCAAGCCAGAAGAGTTCCCCTAGACCATAAAGAAATAGAGAAATTTGCAAAATTCAGGAACCCTATGAACCATCCAACAGTTGTGTTTATGAAATATGCTGTCGAGTCTGTAGGAGGCTACAGGGATATGCCTGGCTTCGAGGACTATGATCTGTGGGTGAGATTGTTACAAAAAAAATATGTCTTCGCAAATATCAATGAGAACCTTGTTTTGATGCGCGCGGGAAATAGTCAAGTAAACCGGCGAAGAGGCATGGCTTACGTCCTAAGTGAGTTTTTGTTTCAAAACCATCTGCTAAGAGCGGGATTCATAAATCCCCTTATTTATGCAGTGAACTTGATACTAAGATTGCCTCCACGTTTGTTGCCACGTACAGCATTGGCAACGATATACAGATTATTGAGGGTTGGGATACATCAATAATCTGGGTCAGAATCGGTTTTGCTGAGCTCACTTACCCTGTTCTGATCTGATAATATTGTCGAGTGACAAAGCAAGTGCCCGAAACCTCCGACGAAATATCCCTACGCGACATCTATTTGGTTCTCAAGCGGCGGATGTGGCAAATACTAGGCCTGGGGATAGCCTTGGCTGTGGTTACTCTGCTCTGGAGTCTTCTCTGGCCCAAAACCTACACCAGCCAGGTGGTAGTGAGCCTAAGCCTGGCCAACCAGTCCAACCAGGGTTTACTAAACAACCTACCTTCTCTTCCGGGTCTGGCCCAGGGGTTTGTGGACTTGCAGCAGACCAGGTTGCTGGCCAATCAGCTTGACGTGGATGACCCCACCCGATTTTATAAGGCTCGGTTTGACGAGAAGCGTGGGCTACTTTTCCTAACCGCCGAAGGACGCACTGCTGCCGAAGCTCACGAGCGGGCCGAGCGAATTCTCGAGGTGGCCCGCAAGTACCTCGAGCGTAACCTGCTCGAGGGCGCCCAGGCCAACCTGAGGGCCGCCCTAGCCCAGTTGCGGCTCGACCTTCAGGCAGCCCAGGACGCGCTCAAGAGTATCCAGGCCCAGCTCGCCCAGGCGCCAGACAAGGTGGTCTCCAACCCCACCATTGCCGCTGCCCTCGAGGCCCGGGGCAGCGACCCCCAGACGGCGCGGGCGACCAACCCCGCCTACACCAGCTTGAGCCTCGACGAGTCGCGCCTGCGTTCGCAAATTGCCCAGCTCGAGGCCCGCATTGGCACCTTAACCGACTTTTTGAAACAGCCCGAATCCATCAACCAATTGGTGAGCCAGGCCCTGCTGGTACAGGTCTTGGTACCTCCTACCGAGCCGCTGCGGCCCAGCTTCCCCAGGCCGGCGTTATTTACCATTGTGGCCGGGGTGCTGGGTCTTCTGCTGGGTGTTCTATGGGCATTTGTGGCCGAGGCCATCCGGCCCCGCGAACCTGCCGCAACCTGAGCCCTACAACGGGGATGATGGGCGGGCTGAAGTGATAAAGAGCCTGCGGTTGTCGGGCCAGAACAACCAGACCAGGCCCAGTAGGGGTTGCACCAGGGGCAGGAAGCCATAGTCGACGCCGAAGTCGTGCCAGACAGTGCGACCTATTACTTCGGGCATGAGCAGGCTGAGGGTGCCCACCAGGAGTACCCCCACCATTTCGATGCTGAGAGCTACAACCGAAACCCACCAGGCCCAGGGTTTGCGGATTATAAATGCCACGGTCGCTACCAGGTAGATGGCCGCAGCAATGGCTGAGAGGGTAGGAGGGAAGTAGTCGGTTACACCGGGTTTGAAAAAGAGCTGATAGATTGAGCGAGCTCCTGCCGAGAGGGCCAGCAAAGGATACGAGACGGCCAGAATTTGACCGATGGCACGAACAGTTGAGGGGGTGAAAAACCTGCCCATGCCATCAAGTCTACGCTAAAAGCCAGTTGCAGACTGAATCCAGGGTTGCCGCCAGGTTTTTGCGAATGAATATCAGTATCAATATTGCATAAATCCGACCGGAATACTTGACTTTAGATGTGGCCTTCTATAGACTCACCCTCGAGCCGGAAACGGCTTGAAAAGCAGTCCCAGGAGGAAGATAGTGCGCAGATATCCTGTTCTAGCAACCGTTTTGCTGGCTGTACTGAGCCTGGCTCAGGCCCAACAACAAAGTCTCACCATTTATACAGGCCGCGGGCAAGGGCTGGTCGAGCCGCTGGTGAAGCAGTTTGAGGCCGAGACCGGCATTAAAGTCAACGTGCGCTACGGGCGCGACGCCGAGATTCTGGCTGCCCTCCAGGAAGAGGGCCGCCGCAGCCCAGCCGATGTTTTCTGGGCCAATACTGCCGGGGCCCTGGGAGTGGCTTCCGAGCGGGGACTTTTGGTGCGCTTGGGCGACTCCATCACGCGTATCCCCAGCCACTTCGTACCGGCCAGCCGCCTTTGGGTACCCCTGACCATTCGCTTGCGGGTTTTGGCCTACAACCCCAGCCGGGTCAAGCCAGAAGACCTGCCCAAGAGCATTATGGATCTCCCTAAGCTCACCCAGTACAAAGGGCGCATTGGTTGGACACCAACCTACAGCAGCTTCCAGGACATGATTGCGGCCATGGTTGCGCAGTATGGCGAGGCCCGCACACGGCAGTGGATTTCCGAGATGAAGGCCCTCGAGCCTAAATCTTACGCCTCCAACCCGGCCATGATGGAGGCTATTCGTGCAGGCGAGATTGACCTGGGCTCTACCAACCACTACTACATCCAACGCTATGTGCGGGCGGGCCAGCCCATAGCTACCTACTACTTTGCCGATGGCGACGTGGGCGGTTTGGCCCTGGTGACCGGTGCGGGCATTCTCAAAACCAGCAAGAACCCGGCCTCGGCCAACCGTTTCTTGCTGTGGTTGCTTTCGCCCAAAGGGCAGCAGTTCTTCGCCAGCGAGATCATCGAGTACCCGGTGACTAAGGGCGTTGTGCTCACCTCGAGCTTGCTCCCTATCAACCAGGCGGTGGCTAAAAGCCCCAAAGTAGACTTTGAAAAGCTACCCCTTGATACTGCGCTCAAGTTGTTGCGCGAGGCTGGCTTGCTATAAAGCCCTATTTGGCTACTTTGAAGACCAGCTGATGCGGGCGGCATCGGCTGGTTTGTTTTTGAGATAGCACGTATTTGTAGGGATTAAGCAGGCTGGTGGCCCTGGGGATCTCTGGTTGAATCAGCCATAGCCAGAGATTGGGCTGAGCAGTCTCGAGCAGCCGCCAAGCTTTGCGTAAAGACCTGCGGGTGTACCACCAGCTTCTTTGGCCTGGAGCGGGTTGGGGGACAGTTTTCTCTTACAGCACATCGGTAAAAAGCTCAAGCTAGCTATCCAGGAGCAGGTTCCATTCGTGCGCTACCCCAATGGATTGCATTTGCAGCAGCCGGTTTGCCGAGTGGCGCTTTTTGCGTCGCACGCTTGAAGAGTTGGTATAGGATTGTGGGGTGATTCGTGCTGTCCTTTTCGACCTCGACGAAACCCTGATTCTGGATCACCCGGTCTCGTTGCATGCCCTGCGAAGCTGTGCCTTTTATGCAGCCTCCTGGTACAGCCTGGACATCCCCCGCCTTATTCAGGATGCCGAGGAAGCCACGGTGCGGCTGTGGAAAGCCTCGCCGGTATTTGACTATACCCAACGCATCGGTCACAGCGCAGGGGAGGGGTTGTGGGCGCGCTACGAGACCCAGACCCACCCGGCCCTAAAAATCCTGCACGACTGGGCCCCTTCTTTCCGTGTGGCCGTGTGGAACGAGGCCTTGGCCCAACAGAACATCCACGACGACGCTCTTAGCGAAGCCCTAGCCCACCGCTATTTGAGCGAGCGGCGGCTCTACCCGCGTTATCCCGAGATTGACGAGCTACTCAAGGCTCTTTCGAACTACAAACTGGGTATCGTTACCAATGGCGTGCCCGATTTGCAGCGAGAGAAGCTCGAGGGCTTTGGCTTGCTGGATCGCTTCCAGACCGCAGTGATTTCGGGGGAGCTCGATACTGGCAAACCCGAGCGGGGTATCTTTGAACACATCTGCAATATGCTGGAAGTCGAGCCTTCAGCGTGTGTGATGGTAGGCGATAACCCCGAGCGCGACGTAGCTGGTGCGATAGCAGCCGGGATGAAGTCGGTCTGGGTCGAGCGCGGCTTCAAGGCCAAAAACCCCCAGTACCCCGCCGACCTCGAGGTCTCCAACCTGCTCCAGATGCTTCCCTGGCTGAAAACGCTATGATACCGGATTCGGCTCATTCGCTGCAGTGAGGTGTGTGCCCTGCTTCGAAAAGCTCAGCAACCGCAGTAAGATTTTTTGCTCGAAGACTGCTTTTTTGAGCCCGGCGTTAGAGCTGTTTGTTTGCCGATTGTCTTAGGTATTACAGCTATCATGCGGCCATACAGCGCTACAAGCCCTTGAAACCTTCAGGGATATCCAGGCCGCGGATACGGTTTAGGGGCCACCAGACAGCATTGGCCCGACCAGCAATTGCAGCGGTAGGTACCGGGCCAAAGGTGCGCGAATCCTCCGAGCCCCCAAAGGTGCGGTTGTCGCCCATCACAAAGTAATAGCCGGGCTTGAGCTTGAGCGACCCGGTAAAGCAATGCTCGCCTGTTCGGCTTTTTTCTAAGTCTTCAGGGCTAGGGGGTGTCAGCATCTCGAGGGTAGGCTTGAGATAGTCGGGTAATGTATCTGGGGTAAAACGCACCTGCTGCTGGGTATATAAAGCAGTCAAACGTTCATTTTCGTAGCACACTAAGGGATAGCTATCGGGGTACGGATTAAGGGAAGCGGTGATATGGACTTCGTTAATAGGCTGGCCATTAATGTAAACCACGCCCTCTCGCAGGCTTACTTCGTCTCCTGGAAGACCAATGATGCGCTTGATGAAAAAAGCCCGAAACTGAAAACCCAACACTGGAAATTGAGCCACCGCATTGGGCGTTCCTTCGGGGGGCTTGACGATGGCTATCTCGCCCCGCCGCCACTGCATTAGTCCAAAGCGCACCAGCCAGGTCTCGTACTTGGGCACGAACACCCGCTCACCGTTGAGCAGTGTGGGATTCATCGAGCTACCGACCACGCCCACTGTTGTAAACACGAACGTAGTAACCAGAAAAGCCAGTAAAAGCGCTTCGCCTACCTGGCGAAACCATTCTTTGAAGAGGTAGTCCAAAAACCTGTACATCGCAAAAGTTCCTTTCGTCGCGGCTACTGCCCGGCCCATAGCATAACGCACACCCGACAGGATTGGCCCGAAAAGTCGGCTTGATTTGCGAATTTGGTATTGGACACGGGATGAAGCAGCTCGAGGCCAGGGGCTTTCGTGTGCGCCATGCTCGCTTCCCCTATAGCGGCGAACTAAAACCTGAGCTGGGTTTGAGCAGCTGCTTTGCGGCCAGCCTCGACAATTTCCTCGAGTCGCCCAAATTGCTCGATGCCAACTCCAGGCAGTTCGGGACGAATATAAAGCTCGGGTGGATATAGCGAGCGGCGCGCTGCGGTTAGGTGGTTTTGCATAATGTCGATGGCCCTTCGCACCTGCCCGATAGACGAGCGTGGAACCCCAGGTAAGCGTATCTCCGGGGTTACGTCTACGGCCAGTACGTACCTGGCTCGCATAAAGCGGGCGGCGTCTACAGGCAAATTGTCAAGCACGCCGCCATCCACATAGGTTCGGCCCTCAAAGGGTACCGGGGCCACCAGGCCAGGGTAGGCGGCAGAGGCTAGCACAGCCCCGGTCAGGTCGCCTTCCGAGAAGTAGGCCAGCCGGCCAGCCTCGAGGTCTACCGCCGTCACCACCAGCCTTTTTGAAAGCTGCTCGAACCTTGTGGGCAGGTGTCTGGCCAGAAATTCCCTCAGGCCCCGCTGGGATATGAGCCCTGGACGAGGAACCAGATCCAGCAGGCGCAACCAGGGTGTTGAACGGGCAATTTCGAGGATCTCCGGGGGTTTTTTGCCTGAGGCGTAGAGTGCTCCTACGACCGCCCCCATGCTGGTGCCAGCAACTACCTCGGCTTCAAACCCCTGGGCCTCGAGCACCTCAAGCACCCCAATATGGGCGAGCCCCCTGGCACCACCCCCAGATAGCACTAGACCACGCATGTAGTAACCTCCTTAGCAGGAATTCTAAGCTGAGCAGATTCGTTTTTGCCGGGCCTTCTTTAAGCACGATCTTGTAAAGCCTGGCCAGCTTCAAAAGATGGCGTACTTCTTATACCGAGCTTGTTATTTGCTTATTCTATTTCGTCTACGGCGGTCAATTAACCCCAAGCGCCAGACAAAATCGGTATAGTGATGGTTGTGGGGTTAGCCGGAATTACCTTGGAAGGCCGCTACAAGGTCGTCCGACCGATTGCCCGTGGGGCGTTGGCGACGGTGTACCTGGCCTTCGATATACACGGCGCCCCCTATGCGCTGAAGGTTTTTCCCAAGGGTTTCGAGGGACGGGCTGATCGTGAATGGAAGGTGGGTCAGCGGCTCAAGCACCCGCGCATCAACCCTGTTCTAGCACGCCTGGCTGTGCCGCACGATGGCGGCGAAAATCCGGCAGTGCTGCTAGCTTTTGCTCCCGGTAGCCGTATGTCGGAGTGGCGAAAGGGCAACCCTGCAAAGGTGCTGGTGGTTTTCAGGCATCTACTCGAGGCCCTTGCGCATATGCACGCTCAGAATTTGGTTCACCGCGATGTCAAGCCGGATAACCTTGTGGTAGACGGGACTGGAGAGGCCCGCCTGGTAGATTTTGACCTGTCTGGCCCAGAGAGCGAGCGTTTTAGCCAGAGGGTTCGCTTGGGCACCATAGCCTACATTGCCCCAGAACAAATTCGTGGGCAATCACCCACTGCGGCATCGGACATGTACTCGGCTGGTATTCTGCTGTACTGGGCCGTTGCCGGTGAATTGCCTTTTGTGGGTGAGCCAGTCGAGGTGATGAATGCCCACCTTAACCTTGCCCCACCACCCCTGGTAGCCGCACCGGATACCGGCCTGATTGTTACCGCAGAACTACAGAGCTTCCTGGATCGCCTTATTTCCAAGGATATACGTCAGCGCTACCCGAATGCCCTCGAGGCCCTGCGCGACTTTGAGGCCCTGAATATTTCCTTAATGCAGTCGGGCTGAGGGCTACCCATGCAACGCTTTTGCCTCCAGTGCGTCCCAAAGACGCAAGATAATGGGATGAAGGGTGCTTAGGTCAGTTGTTCGAATTCTCTTTTGCTGTACCTCCAGAAGCCCATCGCGGTACAAGGCCTGCACTGCGGGCTCCAGGGCGTACCATAGGTTCATTTCACACTGCTGCTCGATTTGCCCGATGTCCACTCCCTGAGCCAGCCGCAAGCCCAACATGATGGATTCTTTGATGTGCTCGAGCTTCGAGACTTGCTCTACCAAAGGCCCCTCGCCCTGTAACCAGCGCGGTAGAGGGGGGTTGGTATATCGGAAGGCGTAGGTATCACGCCCGGCAAGCTGCCCGGTGGCTCCAGGCCCAACTCCCCCCCAGAAGGTGTTGCGCCAGTAGGCCAGGTTGTGCCGGCTTTCCTGGCCGGGACGAGCGAAGTTAGAAACCTCGTAGCGCACCAGACCGGCCTGCCCCAGCAGCGTTTGAGCCAGCGCGAAAGCCTGGGCCTCAGCGTCCGGGTCGGGCGCGAGATCCGTCAAGGCAAAGGGCGTTCCGGGCTCGATTTGTAGGGTGTAAGCCGAAATGTGCTCCACGCCCAGGGCCACTGCTTGCGTGAGATCGGCCTCCACATTCTGTTCGGGGAGGCCCAGAATTAGGTCTAAAGAGGTGCGGAAACCGGCCTCGAGGCATAGCTCTACTGCCCGTAGCGCGCCTTTACGCCCATGGGCGCGGCCCAGGGCCTTGAGCACGGTATCCTGAAAACTCTGCACCCCCAGGGAGATGCGGTTGACCCCTAAGTCGCGCAGCAGGCGGAGGCGCTCGGCGTTGAGTGTGCCGGGGTTGGCCTCGAGGGTGACCTCGGCCCCCTCGAGGCCCCAAGGCAGGGCGCGAAAAAGCGCCTCCAGCTCGTGGTCGCGTAAGAAGCTGGGGGTACCCCCGCCCACATAAAGCGTTTCCAGCCGGCCCGCGTATTGCTAAAAAAGAACCTGAGCCTCCTGAGCTAAACGCTCTAAATAGACTTCTACCACCCCACCATGCCGACGAACTACGTGAAAATCGCAGTAGGGGCAGATGGTAGGGCAGAATGGGACGTGAACGTACAGGTGCTTCAAGTCTAGGCCCCCAGTCCAGTTTAGTGCCTTGGTGTATAGATTTGTTCTTTGTATGCTGGGCTAAAAAAGCCGTCATCAAATCTTAGAGGCTATCTATTTGAACCATTTTTTGAACCCTATGGCGATGAGCTTGCCGAAACAAGGCATGCCCCTCGCTTGGCTCGACGGAGAAAACGCTTTTCTACCAAGGAGTGTTATTGTTTTCTGCTATGCGGTAGCTCCGGCTGGGCTATTTCGCTACCATTCGGTGGCGGCTCACTCGAGGCTGGCATTAGAACCTTGCCAACTCAGCGTAATTCATCACAGGGATAGACGCCTCATGCATGTTACACTGGGCCCATTATGGTTGAGCCTGCCATCGCACTCTTTGGGGGCGCCTACGAAAAGGCTGCACACGTCCTCGAGGAGCTGCTCCGTGAGAGCGGGGCCCGCTACGTGCTGCTGCTTGACCGGAAGGGTTTCGTACTTGCACACAAAGAAGCCTTGTGGGCACCTCGGCCCCCTGCTTTGGACTCGCTCGCAACCCTAATTGCCGGTAACGCAGCCGCTACCCAAGCTTTGGCCAAAATGCTGGGTGAGCCTCGTTTCAACGAACTTTTGCATCAGGGTGCTACCTACGGTCTCTACGCCGAAGAAGTGGGCGAGCTGGCCTTACTGGTCATCATCTTCGATAACTCGGCCCCGGTCGGACGGATTAAGCTGTTTGGCAAGCGGGCCGCACAGTCGCTCGAGGTCATCACCCAAGACGCTTTGGTTCAGCCCGGAACCCTTGGAATTGACCACGAGTACCGCGATGGGGCCAGCGCCCTTTTGGATGAACTGTTTGGTAACTAACTATGAGCACGATCAACTTTGCCGCCCGGGAAATCAACTTCAAAATTGTTTACTACGGCCCCGGTATGTCCGGTAAGACCACCAACCTCAAATGGGTTTTCCAGCAGGTGCCGCAAAACCGCAAAGGCGAGATGGTTTCACTGGCTACCGAAGACGAACGCACCCTGTTTTTCGACTTTTTACCGGTGGACTTGGGCGAGGTAAAGGGCTTTAAAACCCGCTTTCACCTTTACACTGTGCCGGGTCAGGTGTTTTACAACGCCAGCCGCAAGCTAATTTTGCGGGGCGTAGACGGCATTGTATTTGTGGCCGACTCGGCCCCTAACCGCCTGCGGGCCAATGCCGAGTCTATGCGTAACCTGCGCGAGAACCTAGCGGAGTACGGCATTAAGGTAGAAGATATCCCCATCGTGCTCCAGGCCAACAAGCGTGACGCCCCGGACGCCCTGCCGGTCGAGATGATTCAGGCGGTGATAGACCCTGAGATGCGCCTGCCTATCTTTGAGGCTATTGCTACCAACGGTACAGGGGTTTTCGAAACCCTAAAGGCTGTAAGCCGCCAGGTGCTCGCCCGTGTAGCGGCAGCTAGCTAGTTCACAGTCAACCGCTGGCAGCCGGTCAGTGTGTGCGTGGAATCCTAGTTGTTTTCACAAGGTGCGGGAGCCGCAGCCCTTAACTAACCGACCTGTGGGGATCGGCCGAGCCTCTCCTGGTTAAAGCTGCCAGCTGCGAACCCAAGAACCAGAAGAAGCGATACTCTGTGGCCTGGACGGGCGGTTTCTATTTTCCAAAGCGGTTCGGTACTTTCGGGTGTTCTGCGGGTACTTGACCCGCTGCGCTGTCGCCAGAATGCTCGTTCGCCGGCTGCCCAGGGCCATCAGGCTGCTTTGACAAGCTCATCAACCACATCAACATCCGGTTTTCCCACTCGTGCTCGGTCTTCCGGTATCTTGGGATCTGGGTTAGGCGCAGTAGGGGGCTGGGCACATGTATTGGGGTCACAGGCTTTTATAGCTAAAGACTAGTACATTTATCCCCACTGCTTTTTTGGCATACTATCTAAAAGCTATGAAGCCGCCTATCAACCCCTTACAGCCCCTTTGGCTTTCCCTCGGATTTTTCTTTGCAGGTCTGGGTTTTGTCGGCGCGGTGGTGCCTGGGATGCCCTCTACGGTGTTTTTTATCTTGGCTGCGTACTTTTTTTCCAGAAGTAGCCAGCGCTTCCTCAACTGGATACTTAACCTACCCAAGGTGGGGCCCATTGTGCGGGATTACCGCAACGGACTTGGAATGTCGCGGCGGGCCAAGATTTTCGCACTCTGCATGCTGAGTTTTTTTGCACTAACAAGCGCTATTTTCTTTATCCCGGTATTCTGGGCTAAGGTGCTGGTCTTATTGATTGGGGTGGTGGGTTTTTGGTTTATTCACAGCCGTATCCCGACCAAGGAAATCGTGTTGGCTCGCCGCCAGATAGGTGAAAGCCCAGTCAACTAGCGCCGACGTACTGCTCCGGGAATACTGGGGGTACTTGGATACCCCCCAGCGCGCTTGATGCCAGACCCGGTGGCTTGCCACCAAACCTGACGCTATTTGATCACAGCAAAGGGCCGCCCGGTTACTTTTGCCTCTGCAGCGCTAAGATCGAAACGGCCTCCGTTGCTATTGGCCTCGACCCGAATGGCAATTCGGAAAGATCCGGACTTGATGATATTGAATGCCACGCTGTTTTCGGATGCACTCAGGCTTACTGTGGTCGAAATGTTCTGGCTTTGCCCAGCCGCAACGTTGAAGCTGGTGTTGCCCAGGCCCACATCTCCGCCGGAGTTGTCGTTGAGGTTGGTGTCGCTTTCGGGAGCCAGCCGGATCTCATAGCTTCCGGTCATGGGGATGGCACCGGTGTTGGTCAGGCTGCCCTGAATAGAAATCTGGCCTCGCTCAAGGATATCTAGTGCTATAGGCAGTGGTACTAACTGGCCCTCGAGGCCAGGATACACCACCAGGTAATAGCCGGAGGGGATGTTGAGGCTGCGCTGGTTTTGCGGGATAAAGCTGAGGATATCAAACTTGAAGGTGTAGCGGGTGCTGGCGCTGCACCCGACCAGGAGTAGTAGCAATAGGGTGATGATGAGTCTGGGCATGGTGCACCTCAAAAGTTGAAACCAAGGCTCAGAGCGATGCCGAACACAGTATTGCCTACGATGGGGGCGCGGTGGGTGGTGAGAGCAGTGTCCAGACTGAACCCGGGGCCTACGAAGCCTGCTCCCAGTCCGAAGCGGAAGCCATTGTCGAAGCCCAGTCCAGCGCGCAAGCGGGTGGGCCCCAGGCTGTACTCGCCGCCAACCCGGCCGTACAGGCTACCCTCGTAACCCAGGTCGCCCCCTACCATCAGCGAGCCGGTCTCGAGGGGTACTTGCGTGGCAGCGTTGAGGAAGAAGGCAGGTACGAAGCCAAAGCTGCTGCGCTCACCCGGGGCCGAGGTGGGGCTCATGGATGAGCCGCTCCACTGCAGCTCGGTGCCGATCCAGCGGGTATAGCCAAGGGCGTTGCGAATACCCAGCCCCACCGTGGTGCCCTGTACTTCCACGGCCACCCCCAGATCGGCCCGAGCCCCAAAGCCGCTACCATTGCCGGGGATGGTGTAGAAGGCTGTACCTCTGTATACCGGCGGCTGGTTGGGGTCGATTCGCCCCTGAGCATCGGTCTGAACCCCGATGCTCAGATTGCCCTCGAGGTAGGCCAGGCCATAAAAGGCCTCACCCCTGGTGCCCACATACAGCCTAGCCGACCCAAGATCGGGAATGGGTAGATCGGGTAGGCGGGTGGCATAGCCAAACCCCACGCTGATACCAGCCTGTGCGCTTGTATCAAGGATTAAGGCGTACTCGGTATTGGATTGAAGCTGGTTGTTCCGCAAGGCCTGGCGCAAATTATCGTTGGGTGAGAGACCCAGGCCAAAACCCCCAGCATAAAGGCCAAAATCTAGGTAAAGGTTGTTTTCCAGGGCCAGCGGTACCCGCAAAAGAGGGGTGGGTGTGAGGGCTTTGGTAGTGCTAATGGAGGCTTGGCTTCCCAGCCCCAGGTCAAGCGGTATGGGGTTGCCCCGGTAGTCGGTGACCTGGATTTTGTTGGCCTCTACGCTGATCTGGATTTCCGGGTAGCCTGTATCGGGATTGATGAAGGCTTTTGAGGAGGCGGGGTTGATCAGAAATTCGTTCAGGTAGGTGAACTGGTCGTAGAAGGTAAGCAGGTCGAAGGGGCTGTTTTCGTTGGTGAGATTGGAAAGACCAGAGAGGGCAGGTAGCGGGCTACTTTCGGGGCGCAACAACAGGCCCAGCAACCCCACCGGCAGCCGGAAGCCTTGATCTCTTCCATACTGACCTGCGGGATAGGCCGCGTAAGCTGGGTTGAGGTATGCGGCCTCGGGGCCGGGTAAAACCAGGCCAGCCATACCCAGGCTGCGCACACCCTGCGACAAAGCAGAACCGCATATCAAGACAAAGACCATGACGCCAATTAGACGATTCATAGCAACAAACATTGTAGAGCGGGCCAGCTGCCAGCTTTGTTCATATCTGCATCCAGCGAGGTCTTTAGCTCACGGGTTTGCCTGGTGCGAGCTTTTGATAAAAGCAGTGCGTTAGGGCAATAGCCAGGGCATCGGCCAGGTGGGTGGAGGTGGGGGGTTTTTTCAGGCCCAGCAGGGCCCGCACCATGTAGGCCACTTGCTGTTTGTCGGCCTGGCCCGTGCCCACCAGGGCTTGCTTGACTTTGGGGGGGGCATAACCATAGACCGGAATCTCGAGCTGGTCGGCCACCAGAAAGACCGCCCCCATGGCCCAGCCCACCTTGTAGGCCAGCTCGTTTTGCCGGTAAAAAAACTGCTCTTCTACAGCGACGGCTTGGGGACGATAGTTGATGGCGGCTTGGTAAACTGCGCGGTATAGCTTACCTACTCGGGCTGGAGCTGGTTCGCCGTGGGTGGTTCTAACCACTTCGGCATAGAGCATCCGGGCCTGTGTGCCTACCTGCTCCACTATGCCGAGGCCCAGATTGGTGATGCCGGGGTCAATGCCTAGGACAACCATGCTACTACCAGACTGGCTTGTTTCGCTGCCCATTGGTTGCCTCGAGAGGGTGATAGCAAACTGAATTGATCCGCGTAGCGAAGGGCGATGCTCTTTCTTAGAACCATCATCGCTTCCCAGATTTATCCATTGCAAGGGTGACTGAGCCTGTCGAACCCTCTTCTGTGTTGCGGTCATTTCCGATAACAGCTGCGAATAAGGCTGCTAATAAGGATGACCGGAGGCAGGCTTTGAGACAGGCTGTACTGCTTAAGGCTCGGGACGCTGTGGGTTTACTAGTTGCCGCGCTTGGGTGGGTAGTCCCCATCGCCATAGCGGATGAAAGCTGGAATATCGAAGTTGCCAAGGTCAACGTTGCTGGTGGGAAAGTCCATCGGTAGGCGCCCGCCGGGTTTGGCGACCACGGCGCTCTCATTAAAACCCGCAGCGATCAGAATTACCCGCATTTCGTCCTGGGCGCGGTTGTCATAGGTGAGGCCGTAGAGTACGTCCACGTCTTCCATACCGGTGGCTTCCCGAATTTGCTCGACCACACTGCTGGCTTCCAAGAGCGAGATGTCCTCGTCGCCCACTACGTTGATAAGCAACTTGCGGGCCCCGTCCACCGAGCGGTCGAGCAAGGGGCTTTGGATGGCCGATTGGGCGGCCTCTTGCACTTTATTTTCGCCCCGGCCTGCGCCAATGCCCATCAAGACCTGGCCAGCCCCGGTGAGCAGAGTGCGCACGTCGGCGAAGTCGAGGTTGATCTGGCCGGGCAGGTTAATTACATCGGTGATGCCCTTGACCCCGTGATAGAGCACCCGATCGGCAATCATGAAGGCGTCCTTGGCCGAGACCTTTTTGTCCAGGGCCCCCAGCAGTCGGTCGTTGGAGATGACCACCATGGCGTCAACCTGTTCCCGAAGGCGCTTGATGCCCTCTTCGGCAGCCCGCAGGCGACGGGGGCCCTCCCAGGAGAAGGGACGGGTGACCACCCCAACCGTGAGAGCGCCCAGGCTCTTGGCGATTTGCGCTACCACAGGTGCGCTGCCCGTGCCGGTTCCACCGCCCATCCCTGCGGTGATGAAGACCATATCGGCGCCCTCGAGGTACTCGCTCACCAGCTCCTCGGCCTCCTGGGCAGCTTTTTCGCCGATTTCGGGGTTGGCGCCGGCGCCTAGACCCCGTGTAAGCTTGTCGCCCAATTGGATGCGTACTTCGGCCAGGCTGGTGGCCAGTACCTGCGCGTCGGTATTGGCTGCAATAAACTCAACGCCGGTCAGGCCCGATTCAATCATGCGATTGATTGCGTTGTTGCCTGCGCCGCCAAGGCCGATAACTTTAATCTGTACGTCACCCATAATCTCTCCTGGTGTTATTGCACTAGACTACTTTACCAATACAAAAGCTAAAAGAAGTTTTTGAACATCCCTTTGAGTCGCTCCCAGAGCCCACTGGCACTCTCGGTGTTGAGCAGGGGTTTGCTGGTCTGGCTGGCCTTGCTACGACTGGGGCGATGGCTGCGGGTCACAGGCGACTGTGTAGCCAGGTTGGCTGCGTGTCGAACCAGGCCTACCGCCGTGGCGTGGGTAGGGGAGGCCACCACGTCGGTCAGACCCTGCACGCCGATGGGTTTTCCCAGTCGCACCGGCAGGTTGAACTGCTTGCGGGCCAGCTCCTCCAAACCGCGAACCATGCTGGTTCCGCCGGTTACAATTACCTTACCCACAGTAATTTCCAGAGGTCCCAGGGCTTCGTCCACGCTCTGGCGAGCCAGATGCAGGATTTCACGCAGGCGTGGACGGATGATGCGGGCTAGGTCGGGGGCCTGGTAGGAGATCTGGGCAGAGCCTTCTTGGCTGACCTCTAGTACCAGCTCGGGGTCGGCCAGCTCGGGTAGGGCCGCGCCGTACTTTTTGGCCACCCGCTCGGCTTCCTCCACCGGGATTTGCAGCAGCTTGGCGATGTCCTGCGAGACGTGGTCGCCGCCCAGGGGAATCACCGCTGAGTGGGCCAGCCGCCCCTGGCGGAAGACTGCCACATCGGTGGTGCCCCCACCGATATCCACCAGCATGACGGTCATGGAGAGTTCTTCGGGCGAGAGTACCGCCAGTCCCGAGGCATAGGCTTGCAGCACCAGGCCCTGTAGCTCCAGGCCAGCATCCTCCACGGCCTTGCGCAGGTTGGTGAGGGGGCCTTTGCTACCGGCTACAAGGTGGACGTCAACCTCGAGGCGTACCCCGGCCATGCCGATGGGGTCGCGAATGCCCTCCTGGCCATCTACCCGAAACTCCAGCGGTAGAGCATGGATGAGCTCATAGTCGCCCTCGAAGGGATAAGCCTTGGCCTGCTCGATGGCCCGTTCTACATCGGTGGCGGTGATTTGCTGGCCCCGCCGGATAGCAGCCAGCCCGTGGCTGGTTACGCTACGCACATGGGCCCCAGCCACCCCCACCCAGACCTGCTCGGCTTTGACCCCGGCCACTCGCTCGGCCTGGAAAATGGCCTGACGGATGGACTCGGTGGTGCGCTCGAGGTTGGTGACCACCCCACGCTTGAGCCCCTGAGAAGGTACCGTACCCTCCCCAATAATGTCCAGGATACCGTCCGAAGACAGTTCACCGATGACCGCAGTCACTTTGGTGGTTCCAACGTCTAAACCTACAAGAATCATCGGCGAGCACTCACCCCCCAAGAATACACGTATACAGGGCCATCCGACCCAACGGCGGGGTGCGCAAGTACAGGGCTTGCGTCACTTTTGCCTATTCTGCGGACTTTGGCCCAATCTTGCAACTCTTTGACGCTTCGACCCCAGACATTAAGTCTTTCACCCAAGATCTGATAACCCCCCACATCGTAGCGGATTTGCTTTGCACCAGGGAAAGTTTGAACCAACTGCAACAGGTCGTCCAAGGGAATTTCGCCCCGACCCACAAGCAGTGGGGTTTGGGGTGGGGCATCGGGCAGCAGGACGCCATCCGGGCTCAGCCCCAGGCGCCTATTGTCGAGCAGGATGTTGGCAACTGAACTGCGCTCTTGCAGCACAATGCGAAGCCGCCCTGGCGCAGGGCGCTCGAGGGTAGCCGAAAGCACCCAGGGGTTATCCAGTAAAGGCCTAAGCTTGAAGGGCCAGGCCCAAAGCCAGGGTTCGCCTGGTCTCAGACCGGTGATCTTTTGGATATGGGTGGAGGAGAGCTGCTTGTTACCCACCACTTCGATCTGCTCGACAACACCACCCGCGAGCCAACCCCCAGGGTAGCCAGCAGCAAAGCCGCGAGCAGGGCTCTAACCATGTCCACCCCCCTGTGGGCGTACGGCACGCTGTGCACGGGAGCCTGGATGCACAAACCTAACTGTTGCGCTTTCCCATTCACTTGTGTTCATGCGGTTTTTCATCGGCCCACCTCGGTACCTACGGCTATCTGGCCCCAAATTTCCCACTCGACCTCGAGCGGAAGTACCGCCTGCACTTTCCGGATGAGCGTGTACATCTCGGCAGCGGTGGCCCCACCCAGATTGACCAGGAAGTTGCCGTGCTCGAGGCTGATCATGGCCCGGCCGATGGTGGTTCCTTTGAGCCCGCACGCATCAATCAAACGCCCTGCCGAGTCGCCGGGGGGGTTCTTGAAGGCGCAGCCCGCGCTTTTCTTCTTGGGCTGACCTTTGCGGGCGGCGTCTACCAGGGCGATTTTGGCCCGTACGGCTTCCTCGGTGGAGGGGGTCAGGCGTAGCTTGACGCGGGTGACGATACTGCCCGGGGGCAGATCGGAATGCCGGTAGCGGAAACCCAGCTCCGAGGGCCGGTACACGTGCAGGCCGCCGTCGTGGTACAGCTCGACAAGCTCGAGGGCGTCGGCCATCTCGCCGAAGCGGGTGCCGGCGTTCATCTTGACCGCGCCGCCGACCTGGGCCGGAACCCCGTGCAGGCCTTCCAGCCCGCTCAGGCCCAGCCGGGCCGAGGCCTGCAAGAGACTGGGCACCAGGACGCCCGCGCCCACCCAGCCCGCGAGGTCGGGGTTCCATTCGGCAAACTCGCCCGAGAGCCGGATGACCCGCTCGGGCACACCGTCATCCGAGACCAGCAGGTTGGAGCCGTTGCCCAGTACCCGGTAGGGGGCCTGGGTGGCCTTTTCCAAGTCGGCCAGGGTTTCCACAGTCCAGACCTCGGCCTCCCCCCCCACCCCGATGGTGGTGAGCTTGGCCAGAGGCAGACGGGCTACCTTCATACCGCCTCCTTTGGCCCGGCCAGCAGCCGCCCCAGCCTGGAGACGCTGCCGGCCCCGATGGTCAGAATCAGATCGCCCGGTGCGGCACTCTGGCGCAGGTAGTTGAGGGTATCGTCCCAGCTTTGGTATGAAGCCCGGCAGCCTTTGGCGCTGAGGTGCTCGAGCATACGCTGGGCGATCTGGGCGCTGGTGAGCTGGAGGGGGGCCTCCCCGGCGGTGTAGACGTCGAGGAGGAGGGTCTCGTCGGCTTGCTCGAGGGCCTGGGCGTACAGGGGCCATTCCTGCTCGCTGCGCCCGTAGCGGTGGGGCTGGAAGACGGCCCGCACCCGCAGGCCGGTGTTGCGGGCAGCTTTGAGCAACGCGAATAGCTTGGTGGCGTTGTGGGCGTAGTCGTCCACGATCAAAGCCCCGTTCAACTCGCCCACTTTTTCAAAGCGGCGGCTGGCCCCGGTGTACTGGTAGAGGCCCTGCTGGATGGCCTCGAAGGGGATTCCGGCCACCAGCGCTGCCGCCGAGGCGGCCAGGGCGTTGGTGATGTTGTGCTCGCCGGGGACTTGCAGGCGCACCGGCCCCAGCACCTGACCCCGCCAGACCAGCTCGAAGCGGCTACCGAAGGGCTCGAGGGCAATCTCTTTGGCGTGGCAGTCGCCTGCCAAAAGCCCAAAGCTGCTGCGGGGGCGGCCCTGGGTGAGCGTATCCAATAAGTGCCAGCGGGGTTCGCCGTTGTAGATGATGTGCTTGGCCCGGCCTGCAAAGGAGCGCACCGCATCCTGCAGGGCCTCGAAGGAGGTGTGGTAGTTGGGGCGGGCCTGTCCATCGGGCGATACGTGGTCGGGCTCGAGGTTGGTAATCACCGCCACATCCAGCTCCAGAAAACGGAACAATGGGTCGGACTCGTCCACTTCGGCAATCCGATACCGGCCCGAGCCCACCTTGGCGCTGCCGCCGATCAGGCCCAGCTCGGCTCCCAGCAGCACCGTGGGGTCGGTCTGGGCCGCCACAAAAATGCTCGCCAGCATGGAGGTGGTGCTGGTTTTGCCGTGCGATCCGGTGACGCCCAGGCTATAACCGCCCCGCAAAATCTCGGCCACCACCTGAATCCGCCGCCAGACTGGCAGGCCCAGGGTCTGGGCGGTGGCCAGTTCGGGCTCGCTGTCCGGGATGGCGGTAGAGGCGACCAGCACGTCCACCCCTTCCAGATGCGCTGGGCTATGACCCTGGTAGACCCGGATACCTTCGCGCTCGAGTTGCCGGGTCAGGTCGGAGAGCTGGCTGTCGCAGCCGCTCACCATGTGCCCGTCCTTGCGCAGGATGCGGGCCAGCCCGCTCATGCTAATCCCGCCAATGCCCATCAGGTGATAATGCTTCACGCCGCCTCCAAAACAATCTGGGCCAGCCGCTCGGCTGCTCCGGCTGGCGACAACCTCTTGAGTTTATCGCGGATATTCGCCCGCGTGGAGGGGTCGAGCAAAGCATTAAGCTCGGCCTCGAACCGATCCCAGGAGTAAAGCAGCCGGGCTGCGCCCTGCTCGGCATAAAAGCTCACGTTGGCCCACTGCGCGCCCCCGTCCAGATTGCGAGGCAGCGGTACGCCCAGCACCGGCACCTGGTGGAAAGCAGCCTCCGATAGGGTGCCCGCTCCCCCACGGGTGATGGCAAAATCGGCGGCGCTCCAGGCCAGAACGCTATCCACATAGCCGCGCACAACGTAGTGCGGTCGCTCCAGGGCCTTGAGCTCAGTTTCCCAGCGCACCCCGCACTGGTGCAGGATCTGCCACTTGTCCAAGAGGGGATAGAGCCTCTGGGGTAGCCGCTCGTTGAGCTCTTTGCTGCCCTGGCTCCCGCCAAGAATCAGGATGGTAGGACGCTCGGGGTCTAATCCGAGGGCCGCCCGAGCCTCGGCCTGGCTGCGTTTTTCCTCGCGCACCGGGTAGCCTACTACCTGGGCTTTGGCAGTGAGGGCTGGGGATAGGAGCATGGGAGTTGCGAGCGCAATCTGCTTGGCCCAGTACGCTAGGATGCGGTTGGCCAGCCCCAGCTTGGCGTTTTGCTCGTGAATCACCAGGGGAATGCTCTGCCAAGCCGCCACAAAAGCCACTGGAAAGCCAGCGTAGCCGCCCATGCTGAGCACGGCTTTGGGTTTTAACTCGTGCACTACCTGTCGAGCAGCCAGGAGGCCTTGCAAAACCTTGACCCCTTCTGCCGGGCGCAGGGCCTCACGTGAGAGCTTGCCAGCTGGGATAAGCCGGTAAGGCAGGCCGCTTTCGGGCAGCACACGGGCCTCGAGGCCCCCCAAAGCCCCCACGTAGGTGACTGGCTGGCCCGCATCTAACAGAGCCCTGGCCGCGGCCAGCCCTGGGTACAGGTGGCCGCCGGTGCCGCCCCCGGTAACGACTACCATGCACCTCCTTGCAGCGTTGTACGAATGGCGTTCATGAAGTAACCTCCTGACCTCGAGCTTTGCTGGTTTGGGTGAAGGCCTCCCTCGAAAGCGCCTGCAAGAGGCCCATGGCGATTCCGGCCATTAGCATCGAGTTGCCGCCCATGCTGACCATGGGCAGGGGGGAGCCACCAATGGGAATGGTGCCTATTACTGCGGCGATATTGAGGGCTGCCTGCAGCACCAGATACAGGGTCAGGCCCAGGGCCAGCACACTGGAAGCGCCTTCTAGGTTGGCAGCAATCTGGAGCCCACGGGCCAGGATGAGCCACCAGGCCAGCAAGACCATAAAGCCCGCCAGCCACCCCCCCGACCAGATGATGGCAGCCAGTACGAAGTCGTTGTGGGACTCGGGCAGGTTAGGCATACGGGTACCTACGCCCTGCCCAAACAGACCTGCATTCACAATGATTTTGTGGGCCTGGGTAATCTGGTACAAAGGCCCCCGGATGACCTCTGGGCTCAGCTCGTTGACCCGCCCGCTAACGTAGGTGCTCCAACCTTCGAAGCGGTCGCGCACCTTTTCGAAGCGGTGCAGGTATAGCCCCGAGACCGAGAGCGCCAGGATACAGGCTGTGAGGGTAATGGCTGCCAGGCGACGCCAGGGAACCCCGATAACCATTAGCAATAAGCCCGACAAAATCAGTATAAACAAGCCTGTATCGAGGTCGGGCGAGACAATGATCAGACCTGCTGCCAGACTCACAGCCACAATGGGGCCGATGATGGGATAATCGGTGGGTTTGTTGTGGAAAAAGGCCGCCAGGTAGAGCACTACGGCCAGCTTGGCCAGCTCCGAGGCCTGGATGTTGAACGAGGTAAAGGGTAGATCGATAAAGCGCTTTTCGCTGCCGGGTCCAAACCCCACCGCCAGGTTGGCTAGCAAGAGGCCCAGTGAGAGAAGGAAAGCGGGCCGGGCGGCGCACAGGGCCCATTGGGGGCGTAGGCGCGAGACCAGTAGCATTAAAGCCAGCGAAAGAACGATATTGCGCAGGTTTTCCAGAGTGTGCGGCTCCTGAGCACCCCGCATCCAGTCGGAGGTAGCTACCCCCAGGGCTGAAAGAGCGAATAGCAAAAGCTGGGCCAGCAACAAAATACTATCCACGTCTACCCCCCAACTCGAATACCACTTCCCTGAATACCCTCGAGCGTTCCTTATAATCCTTGAACTGGTCGAAAGAGGTGGCGAGAGGAGCCAGTAGCACGCTACCGTGATTGAGCTGTCGACGGGCCTCGAGCACCGCTTCGCGCAGGGCCTTGCGCCCGTCGGGCTCGGCGATCTCCACTACCTCTACCCGGCCCCGGAAGGGCGCGGCCAGGCGGGGGCCATCCTGGCCTACTGCCAGAATTAGCCCAACTTTGCGCTCCACTACCTCCAAAAGCTCCTCTACCGGTGCGCCCTTGTCTACCCCGCCCAGTATCCAGGCCACTGGAGCAGGCGCGGCTTCCAGTGCAGTGCGTACCGAGTCTATGCGGGTTGCGATGGAATCGTCTATAAACTGCAACCCCCCCATATGGGCAAACACTTCGTAGCGGGCCTCAGGCCATGGCGCCAAGGCTCTGAAAGGTTCCAGGCCCTGCTCACTGGGCTCGACCGCCCAAGCCCGGCCAGGCTGCTCGCGTAGGACAATGTGGGCATCGGCCAGGGCTGCCTGCAGGGCTGCGTTAAGGTTGGTCTCACGGGGGCTAGCGCCGGGTTCGAAGGGATAGCGCTGGGCCGGGTTGCCTTCGATGCCAGCCAGAATGTGGGGGTCTTTGGCGTTGTAGACCAGGGCATCCTGGGCGGTGAGGTTCTTGATGAGGTTAAGCTTGGCGGCGTGGTAGGCCTCGAGGCTGCCGTGGCGGTCGAGGTGATCCACACCCAGCAGCAAAAGCACAGCGACCCTGGGCCGGAAGTACACGATGCGCTCGAGCTGAAAACTGCTCATCTCGACTGCGACCACCTCGGCCTCGTCTACCACGCTCGCCAGGGGGGGGTCAATGTTACCACCCTCCACGGCCTTGAAGCCCAGGGCGCGCAAAAAGTGGCCGGTAAACAGGGTACAACTGGTTTTGCCAGCGGTGCCGGTGATGCCGATGAGCGGGGTTTGCGAATGCCGGTAGACCAGTTCGGCCTCACCGATGATCTCGGCGCCTCCTGCTTTGAGCGCGGCCAGCCGGGGATGCTGGATGGGAACGCCGGGGGCGGCAATCACCTGCTGGAAGTGGCCTGGGGTGGGGTCGGGCTCGAGGCTAAACCCCAGCGCTTCGGCCTGGGCTACCTCTTCGGGTTTGAGCCGATCATCATAGAAGTGGGCAGAAAAGCCATGCCTCTTTAGATAACCGAGCACCCCGAGGCCGCTACGCCCTAGCCCATAGACCAGCCGCCTCATACCGGGCCTCCCCACAGATGCACAGCCAACGCCGTGCACAACGCCGTTACTACCACAAAGCGAAACACCACCTTGCCCTCGGGCCAGCCCGACAGTTCGAAGTGGTGGTGCAGCGGGCTCATTCGGAAGAAACGCTTGCCGGTGCGGCGAAAATAGGTTACCTGGATGATTACCGAGAGTACCTCGAGCACTGGTATCAGGGCCGCCAACGGTAGCCACCAGAGCTTGCCCTCGAGGATGAACAGCCCCGCAGCCAAAGCGCCCAGGGCCATGCTGCCAGTATCGCCCATAAACACCGTGGCCTTGGGGGCGTTGTGCCACAAAAAGCCCAGTAGAGCCCCCACCGCGGCCTGGGCCGTGGGCAGGCCCAGGAAGGGCAGTAAAATGACCGCTGCCACGCTGGCCAGCAGGCCATCCACCCCATCGGTGAAATTGAAGGCGTTGCAAGCCGCGATTATCACCAGCGTAAAGAGCAGCACATCCAGTACTGGATAGGGGGTGTACTGCACCTGGCGGGCTGCCCACAGAGAAAAAATCAGGCTCATGAGCACCTGCACCACCAGCTTCTCGCGAGCCCTGAGGGGGCGGCGCAACGAGCCGGCCAGGTCGTCGGCCAGACCCAGCAGCGCCATGCCCAGCACCAGCAGCCAAAGCCCTGCCCACTTATCGCCGCCCGAGAGCCCGTAGGTGGCTGCAGCCGCCAGCAAAAAAGCCACCCCACCCATGCTGGGGGTTCCCGCCTTGGCCAGGTGGCTTTGCGGGCCGTCGAGGCGCACCTGTTTGCCGAGCCGCAACGACTGCATGAGGGTAATCCACAGCCCCACCAGAAACCAGCTCAAAAGCACTGCGGCCGCCAGGGTATTCACGGCACCTCCTTGGCATGGGTGAGCAGCGAACCAGCGGCGGGGCCTGCGCGGTTTTGCAGGGGGCCGGCCAGCCCCAGGTTAAGACCCAGCGTGACCAGGCGGCCGGACTCGAGGGTGTACAGGTATGTTCCGTCGGTCTCGAGGCCCTTGTACGCACCGGCTCGGAAGCCCAGGTGTAGCCCTTCCAGGCTCAGGCGGTAGATGCCCTCGGGGGTGAGCACGAAAAGGTCATCTAGCACTACAGCGGCCCGCACACTGGCCGGCAATGGAACCCGGAGGTAATCGGGCAGACGCAAGGCTTCGTGGGCAAAGGCGTACACGTAGCGTTCGCTGGCGGCCAAGAAGTCAAACCGCCCCTCGGCCAGCAGGCGGCGCTCGAGGTAAAGCCCCTCGTTGTTGAGCCAGTAGACCCCTTCTGAGGTGCTCAGGGCATCTTTGGCTTTATAAGCCAGCGTACCCAGTCCTGGCAGGAAAAGCCGGTCTTCCAGGCCAACCAGGGGCCGGGGCTTGGCCCGTACGAAGGTAGGAACGCCCGGTAGGGGCAGGCTGTCCTGGATAAAACCGTTGTGGTAGACCAGTAGCTGGAAGGGGTAGGCAGCCAGAAGGGTGGAGCCGTTGCGGGCTACCCAGCGGGGGGGGCTGGGTAAGGCCAGCTGTAACCCCGCAGCCCGTACCACCCGCCCTTCCACCACCCCGCCCTCGATCAGAATGGGGTCGGCGTTGACGGGGCTTTGTGCCTGGGGCGCACAGGCCGCCAGCCACACACCACAGGCCACCAGCCCGGCCCTCATGCGCCCTCCCTGACTTCCCCTGGCCACAGCTCCAATAGGCGCTCGAGCCCCACGCTGCGCGAAGCTTTCAGGTAGACTAGGTCGCCGGGTTGTACCCGGCGGGTAAGGAACTGAACGGCCTCTTCGATGGTCTCGAGGGCGATTCCGCCGGCTTCGGCGGCTTGCTGCTGGGCAAATGGGCCGATAAAAACTAGGTTTGGACTGACCTGGGCGGCCAACCGAGCGGCCTCGAGGTGGTGCTTCAGGGCTTCCTCACCCAGCTCGGCCATGCGCCCCAGCACCAGCCACTTGCGACCTGGCAGGGTTTGCAGGAAGGCCATTCCGGCCCGGAAAGAAAGCGGATTGGCGTTGTAGGCATCATGAATAAAGTTCACTGCCCCCAACCGCAGGCGCTGCATCCGGCCTGGGGGTAGCTTAAGCGCAGATAAGCGCTCGATTACCTCTGGGAGGGGCTTTTCCAGCATGCGGGCGGCGGCCAGTGCAGCCAGCGCGCCCATGGCTGGCCCCACCCCAGGGTAGGGGAGGGTAACAGTATGCCCCTCGAAGCGGAAGCGGGTAGACTCGAGGCCCATCTCCAACCCCTCGCCGCGGAAGTCCCCCGCGCCAATACCGTAGGTTTTCAGGTGAGGTAGATTTAGAAACTCAGCAGCCTGGGAACTGGCTAGCCGTATGGGACTTACATGCAGCAGCCAGCTCTCCTCCCGCACGACATTCTCGAGGCTTCCCAGTCCCTCCAGGTGCTCCACCCCCAGGCTGGTGAGCACTGCAAAGTCAGGGCGGGCCATATATGCAAGCTCGGCCATCTCCAGCAGCCGGTCAATACCCAGCTCCACCACACAACCCTCGGCCTGCTCTAAATGAAAAAAGAACCGGGCCAGTCCGGGGGCGTTGTTGAGGTTGCCCTCGGGGGCCGGCCAGGCCAAACCCTGGGCCAGACACGCTTTGGTGGTGGTTTTGCCCGAGCTACCCCCTACGGCCAGCACCGTACCGCTAAACCGGTCGCGCAGGGCCCGGCCTACCGCTAGCAAAGCCCTCTCAGGCTTGGTTACCTTTACCGCGCCAGGGTGTGCGAGATCGGTAACCACAAAGGCTGCACCGGCCTGCATGGCCTGCAGGCCAAACTCGCGCCCGTGGGTTTGCATCCCTGGAAGAGCAAAAAAAGCTGTCCCAGGCCCAACCTGACGAGAGTCCCAGTGCAGGTCGTGGGCCACCCCCGTACCGGGATGCACCCGGCCACCGGTCAGGCGGGCGACCCATTCGGGCCGGAGTTCTTTCAGATCATTCGGCTGCACCATAGGTCACTTGAGTGCTTTCAGTAACGTACTCAAGACACTCATCGGTCAATCAGTTTACGCTTATTGGATGAGGGCTCCAACTGTGGTTGTGGAGGCACTCCCCACAGGGCGAAAAGCTGGGCTGCTATCTCGCGGTAGATGGGGGCCGCTACCTGGGAGCCGTGAATGCGGCTGCCCTTCGGATGAAACAGCGTAACCACCACGGTCACACGCGGGGTACTGGCCGGGATGAAGCCAGCGAATAGAGCTGCATACACACTGCTGCTATAGCGTCCGTTCACCACCACCTGAGCTGTGCCCGTTTTTCCGCCCAGCACATAGCCCGGGAGCTTAGCATTCTCGGCGACGCCCTTAGTCAGGGCTTCTCGGACATCGCGTGCCACCTGGGGCCGGAACACCACTTCGCTCTGCGAGGTGTTGCCCTCGAACAGGATGGGCTGGCGGTAGACCCCGTCGCTGGCCAGCGTGTTATAGGCGGCTGCTAGGTGCAATGGGGTAATCAGGAAGCCCTGTCCGAAAGTGGCATTGGCATACTCGGCGGGCCCCCAGCGGTGCACTGGTCGCACCTGTGGCGCCGCTACCTGCACTGCTATGCGCGGCTGGTAGGACAGCGGGGGAAACAGGGCGTCGTCCAGGAAGTGTAGCTTTTGGAAATAGCTGAACAGGGACTGGCGCGGGAGACGCTCAGCCAGTGTGGAGATGCCCACATTGGACGAGTATTTGAGCACCTCGGCCAGACTGAGGGTCTCGGGGTGCTTGACCACGTCGTTAATCGTCCAGCCTGCAACGCGCCGGCTCATGGGGGCATAGACTTTGGTGTCTAGCTGGGCCAGCTTTTCTTGTAGCAGTACCGCCGCGGTCAAAGGCTTGATGGTTGAACCGGGCTCGAGCGCGTACATAAAGGCATGGTTGCGCCAAGCAATATCCCGCTGGATATCTCCCCGCGGGGCTGTGGGGTCAAAGGCCGGGCCGTTGGCCACCGCCAAGAGCCGCCCGGTTTTGCTATCCATCATCACCACCGTGCCCCAGTCGGCCTTGGCGGCCTCGAGGCCCCGCCACAGCGCCTGTTCGGCGATGGCCTGTACCTGCGGGTCAATGGTGAGACGAAGGCTTTGCCCCTGGGAGAGCAGTTTTTCCAGGTCGAACTCGAGGCCTGAAAGCCCCTTGCCGCTGCCCCGCTCGCCAAAGCCAATGAGCTGAGACGCCGATAGGCCCAGCGGATACAGACGTGCGTCCTCCAGAGTGCTCAGGGCCAGGGGAGTGCCATCGGCAGCTTCCAGACTGCCGCGTAGCAAGGGTGCTACCTGGGCGGTAGGGGGGCGCAGCGTCAGGCTGGGGGCATTGTGCCACAGAATATACAGACCGTACCCCAGCCCCAGTACAAAAGCTGTAATGGCCAACAATACTACCCAGCTCCGACTGAGGGTGGCCTGTTCGTGGGTGCCCAGGCGGTTCAAGGACGGCTCCTTTCCGGCAGTACCCAGCGACCCAGACTCATGGGGATGTAGCCGTTGGCCTCGGCCCAGGTTCGCAAGGCCAGGGGGGCTGTAAGCTGGTAGCGCTGGAGTAGCAGCCTGGTTTCTTTTTGCCTTAGGTCGGCCTCGAGTGTTTGCAGGGCTGTCAATTTGGCGTTGAGCTGCTGGTTATAGTGCCCCAGTGCAGTGAGTCCTGTTAGCAATAACAAATACACTATTCCCCATCGCAATACTGTTTTCATGCTTTGCCTCCATCGTGCTCGGCTACGCGCATCTTGGCGCTACGGGCTCGAGGGTTTTCTCGCTGTTCCGCCTCGGAAGGTACTGCTGGCTTTTTGGTCAGAGGTCGAAGAACCGAGGATTCCCGCAAAAAGTGCTTGACCAGGCGATCTTCGAGCGAGTGAAAGCTAATGATGACCAGCCTGCCGCCGGGTTTGAGGGCTTGCTCGACACTCTGCAGCAGTTTTCTTAGTGCTCCCAGCTCGTCGTTGACGTAAATCCGCAGGGCCTGGAAGCTTTTGCGAGCGGGATGGCCCGCTTCCCGAAAACCCGTTGCCCGGCGGATAACCTCGGCCAGCTGGGTGGTGGTGGTGATGGGGCGGTTTTCTACGATAAAGCGGGCGATGCGGCGCGCGCGTGGCTCCTCGCCGTATCTGAAGAGGATATCGGCAATCTCTTCCTCCTCGAAGGTATTCACCACCTCGGCAGCAGTCAGGTCGCCCGCGCCCATGCGCATATCCAGCGGGCCCTCGTGCTGGTAGCTGAAGCCGCGCCCGGGGTCGTCGAAATGGAAGCTAGAGACCCCCAGATCGGCCAGGATGCCGTCTACCTGGGTGATACCTAGCCTTTCAAGCTGGGGCAGGAGTTCGCTAAAGTTGGCCTCCACCAGCGTCAGGTTGGGCAGGCCCAGTGCCCTGGCCCGTGCGATGGCCTGGGGATCCTGGTCGAAGGCGATTACCCGCCCGCCCCGCTCGAGGATGCCCTGGGTATGGCCTGCACCGCCCAGCGTGGCGTCTACGTAGACCCCACCGGGTCGAATGGCCAGCCAGTCCAGGGCTTCCTGGTAGAGCACCGGGGTATGGCTCACCGGGCCACCCCCTTGCTGTAGGGGGCGGGGCGATTGGGCTGCACAATTTGAGACATACATGGGCTCATCCAATCAGGCCACGCAGGGCTTCAGGGGTGGTGGGGTTCTCTACAAACTTGGTAATGGTGGCCCACCAGCGGCTCTCGCTCCACAGCTCTAAGCGGGTGGGCGCGCCCACCACCACGGCGTCGTTGGTGTCCTCGAGGCCGGCAAACTTGCGCAGAGGTGGAGGAATGGTGACCCTCGAGGCGCTGTCCATCTGGGTTTTGTGGGCTCCCGAATACAGGAAGCGCACCAGTTCCTGGGCGTCGCGGTCGATCAGCGGAACATTTTGCAGCTGACGTTCGATGTTGCTCCAGGCCAGCAGGGGATACATGTACAAACAGCCCTCGAGGCCCCTGGTAATCACCACCCCATCCTCGATAAAGGAGCGGAAGGGCTGTGGTATTACCACCCTACCCTTGTCATCGAGGCTATACTGGTGTTCACCGAAGGGCATCCCGTCTTCTCCTGCGCTGGTTCGATTTTTAGGCTCGTCTCCCCACGAGCGTTTCCCACCGGAGGTGCTGTTCTGAACCGTAATGTACCACGCAATCCCCACTTTTTACCACTGCCTCCCACCTGTCTCCCACTTTTTCCCACCTTCGATGTTCAAAATGGGCGGATTTCCCACTTGGCACACTTCGCCAAGACCATAGGGTGTATTGCTACGAGATAAGCTTCAAAGAAGGTTTGCGGAACCGGAACATGCGGAAGCGTGCGGAAACGTGCGATAGGGACGCGAAAAAAAGCGAGTACCGGGTGGAAGAAAGTGGGGGCATCCGGGACTTTGTGAAAAACGAGACGATTTCAAAATAGAACGACATAAAGGTAAAATTTGAAAACGGTGAGAGCTGAAAAAATAAACTTGTACTAAGTACAAATGGGCATAGATGATCCAAGCCATGCGACTTTGCCCGTTTGAAAAAACGCGTTCCTAAGGCTATTGGCAGGCCAGATGCCCAGCTATACCAGGCCCATCCTCAGATAAACCTGAGCCTCCGTGAAACATTTTTCGACGGTGTTTGGTATACCAACTGAAATTGCCAAAATTAATCTTTTAGCCTAACCAAACCGCAAATGTGATATAGGAACATAGTAGCAAACCGCACCGATAAATACGAAACAAAAAAAGGCTTCACTTAAAAAAATAAAGTGATTTAGCCGACCAAACCGCAGATCAAACCGCAGATCAAACCGCAAATATTTATGCAAGCTATGCCGATACTCAGGACCCGTGCATGAGGTAAACGGCATTGCCTGTTACGACGAGGACTACCCCGAGGTTTTAGAGCCTCCGGGCTTCTGGGAGTACAAACCCTACCGGGGCAATGGCAGGTGTTCAATCTGAGCGCCGCTATAGAGTGCTTTGCCGCTAAACCCTTCGAACTGCTGGCGCGGTTGGGGGTGGGGTGAGATCACCCCGGGCCCGGCCTCGATACTTACTCCGGTTTTCGGATTTCTACAACTGGTCCAACCAGTTCGGCTACGTCTTTGGCAGGGATAACGGAGGGAGTCCCGTTTTCATAGTCAGGGTTGGTGCTAACTAAATAACGACCAGTACGATCCACGCGGTAGAGCTTGCATACATAGCTACCATCCTTTAAGCGTGCCACCAAACGTTGGCCGGGACTGACAGACAGACTTTTGTTGACAATAATGTAGTCACCATCGCAGATCGGCTTGCTTCCGGCGCACATAGAGTTTCCGCGAACGGCAAATGCCACAAAACTTCCCTTTAGAAAGCTATCCAAGGGAAGTGGAAGCGCCACTTCACTAATAGCTTCATCTTGACCTGGCCCAGCTCCAACCCACCCAACTACTGGTGCGGAGGGAAACATATAAATTTCATGGTCGAGATCGTTATAAAGACGCTCCAGCAAATAAAATAACGGGACGTTCAATGCCTTGGAAAGCCTAATGAGCGTGGTAAGTTCTGGTTTTACCCACGTACCGATTGGGGATTGTCTACCCATAACAAAGTTACGCAAGGTGGTTCGACCAATGCCATGCTTGTCAGCGAACTTATCCAATGTGTCAATCCCCTCACGGCGCATCGCATCAAAGATCAAGTCATTAAAGGGCCCATTGAGAACTGGATGCTTTCGCGGCCTACCTTTTTTGCCTTGGCTACTGTTCATGGCGTTGACATTTTCCCACATGAGAAACTATATTAAACGCAAATGCGTGTATACCAAACCGCTTTTGCCCAAACCGTCAGGCAGCTGTTAGATGAGCGAAAAATGCGTCCGCTTCATCTGGCACGTAAAGCTGGCGTATCATCTGGGTACATTTCTGAGCTACTGAGCGGGAAGAAGGGTTCAGATCCAACGTTATACATCGTGCAGAAAATAGCGCGTGGGTTTGATATGTCTACAACGGCCTTTATTAGCCAGATGGAAGATATCGCACGGGCGGAAAATAATGAATGCTGGTAACGTACAAATACCAGAAAATTGGGTCTGCACAGATGAAGTTTCTCGGGCGTGGGATAAGTCGGCAGACTCTGTTCTGAGGCTAAAGGCTAATCCACGGACTCGATGGGTGCGGGTGGTAGGTAGAGCAGGTGGACGAGGCAAAATCTATTTCGATCCCGCCACCATCGAGCAAATCTGGGGCCCCCCTGTTAATCCTCTACCTGAACCGGAGCCCATAACCGACGTAATCCTGCCATCTCCGACGGCAATCGTCCACTATACAGACGCCCCATATACCGCTGAACCAACCCCAAGCGCCCTGGCCAATCGGCCGTTGCTCCCTGACCTGCGCCGGATTGATCCAGAGGTTCGAGCTTTGTGGGAGCGCATTGAGCAACTGCGACAGCAGCTGGCCCAGGCCCGACGCGGCGAGCGCACTGCGATTATCGAGGCATTCGCAAAACATGAGAGCGTATCCACAAAAACCGTTTATGCATGGCTCAAAATGTCGGCCCGCAAATTCTTCAAATCGCACCGTGCTGACACGGGCTCGATGCAAATTCCTACCGAGCTGGTGGAGGCTACCACCAGCCTGTGGCTACACCACCCTAAGGCCAGCGCCTGGATGATCCACCGCTGGCTACAGATAGCGAACCCCAACATCCTTATATACAGACACGGAAACTACGAGCGGCGGTTCAGTGTACGGGGAGTACGCGACATTCGAAAACGCCTCGAGGCCAACCCCATCACACGGGCCGCTCTGATGAATGAGGATGAGCGCCGGGAGTTTATTCGTACCTGGTCGGGCGCAGTAGTGGCCACGTACCCCAATGAACTGTGGCAGATGGACATGACCCGCTGCGATACGTTCGTGTGGGGCTACGCCCGGCCCACAGACACCGAGCCCAGCGCCTTCCGCCTGCGCATCCACGACTGCATCGATCACTACACCGGCGCCATCCCTGCCCTGGTCTTCTCCCGGGAGGAAAGCCGGCGCCCCACTACCCGCCTCCTGATCCTGGGATTGTTCCCCAAACCCGGCGGATGGAACATATACGGGAAGCCCACGCGGATATACCACGACAACGGCTCCGCCTATATCGCCGAGGCCACCCAGCGCGGCCTGGCCACCCTGGGCATCGAGACCAGCACGTCCCCGGCCTGGGTGAGCCACACCCGGGGCAAGGTAGAAAATTTTCACAAGTTATTCCATGCCTGGGAGCGTACTCTCCCCGGCTATGCAGGGGAGGATGCCAGCCAGCGCAACGACTGGGAGCTGGCCCGGCTGATCCAGAACACCCGCACCTGGTGGGAGAAGGGGTGCCCGCCCGAGGCTGACCCGGGCAGGGGCAATCGGCTCCTGTTGGAGGACGAGTACAAGCAAGAGGCCCTGAACTGGCTGCAAAACGACTACCACGCACGGATTCTGCCCGGGGG
>FWPU01002227.1_pt1 | contig 35404 bp, 29 predicted proteins | sample 2228361 | NCBI WGS metagenome assembly FWPU01 (sample SAMEA103939777, study PRJEB20133) | metagenome
CGGGCGTCGCCCTCCCGGTAAAACCGGGACGGCGTGAGATCCTCACTCCCGTAAAAGGCAAGCTCTCTGTCCCTCCGGAGGGCTCGGGAGATGGCCGAGAGCCGCTCGAGTTTTTCACGCACCCGGGGCGGGAAACGGTCCGCATGAACCAGCAGGAGATCCCCCACGTCGTGAATTCGCGGCACTTCGATGCCTGCGGACCTTACCAGGGCCTTGAGGGAAAGCTCCACGACCTCCTGGCTTTCGCGCACGACGTCGGCCCAACTCTTGCGCGCATAAAGCACGTCGATCGCTGCCAGGCGGGCCTCGGACCGCTGAATGTAGTCAGCCACGAGCGCGGGGTTTTTCATGACGCCGTTCGGATCCAATAGGGGTGGCCATGGACAGTTCGGCGCCTCGCGCGGCCTGCGGCAATGGCCTGCCGAAGGGCTCTCAAAGCTTCGTTCATGCTGCCGTCCTGGTCGTACAAGACGATTCCGTCCACGGCTGCCTCAAACCAAATACCGCCCGCCGTGCGGGGATCGGGAGGGTGGACGAAATGGGGACTTACAGGCAGTCCCCGCACGAGGAACCGCCTCTCGTCGAATGCGCGGTAAAGTTCTCTGGTGAGAGGCACCCGGGGTCCTACCAGGACAAGCAGGTCCGCGTCCGAGGTCGCACCGGCCTCCTGTCGGGCGGCCGAACCGAACAGAACGAGGCCCTTGAAATTTTTCCCCAGACGCTTCTGGAGAAAGGAGACGAGCGGCTTCCATTCGCTGGCCGCTGAAGACGAATGAGGCAAGGCACGCACGCCTCGCTCGAGGATTTCGCGGCAGAGGGAATTGAGGGAGAGGCCTTTTCGGCCGGCAACCTCGACGAGCCTGCCGTGAAGCTCCGGAGGGATGCGGAGAAGGAACCTGCCAGACGCTTTCATACTTTGGAATGATATCATGATATCATTCCAGCTGTCCAGCCGAGCGCTTCTTGATCTCCTCGATCTTCTTGAGCCCCTTCTTTTTGAGGCTCCCTGCCAGAAGCATGGACAGGGAGGGCACGGCGCACCCGAGCTTGGCCAGAAGGCCCCGCGAGGGCGGGATCGTGATCTCCAGGGGCTTCTTTTTCATGGCCTCGACAAGGGCCCGGGCCACGTCCTCCACGGTTAGGGCCTTGGGCCCCGAAAAGGTGATGGCCGACTCCTCGGGCACGGTGAGCTGGTGGTCGTGCATGGGCGTTTTCACGAGGTCCGGGCAGATGACCGTGACGTGGATGCCCTTGGGCTTGAGCTCCTGAGCCGCGGCGAGAGAAAAACCGCGCACTGCGTACTTGGAGGCCGTGTAGAAGCTCAGGCCCGCCACAGGCGCGATGCCCGCCAGGGAGCTGATGTTCACGATGTGTCCGGACCCTTGGCGCTGCATGATCTTGGCCGCGAGCATCGTGCCGTAGAGCACGCCCTTGGTGTTTACGTCGATGTGCCGGTCCACGTGCAGCGGCTCGGCGTCCAGGATGAACCGGGGAAGAGAGACGCCCGCAATATTGAAAAGGTAGTCGAGGCGGCCGTACTTGGCGAGGGTGGCGTCAAGGACCCGTTTCCACTCCTCCACGCTCGTCACGTCGAGCTTGAGGGGCAGAAGATCGGCCGACTCTTTGCCGAAGAGCTCCTCGAGCCTTTCGGCCTGGATGTCCGCCACGGTGAGCCGAAGCCGGTCGCGAACCGTGCGCGCAAAGTTCGCTCCGATTCCGCTGGCTGCGCCGGTAATGATTGCGGTCTTCTTCTCCATGGGGGGCCCTCCCTAGTGGGTTCAGCTGGACGTGAGCCCGAGACCGGGGCGTGGCCCAAACCGCTTGCCGCCGCCTGCTGCGTGGCTCTGCTCGTCTCGCGCCGGACAGGCGTCGCGGCCATGCGGGCCGAAACAATATCAAGGCCGCTCCGTTTGCGTCAACGTCAAAAGGTCGAGCGTGAGAAGTGGGCCAAGAATGATTCTTGTTCTACAGAGGGGACGCTTTCCTTGGGCTGCGCTGGCGCGCTTACCAACACGGACCTGGCTGCGGTGCGCGCCGAAGCGGACCGCTGCCTCGCTCAGGCCAGGGCCGGGGCGGATACATGCCCGCCACGAGCAGGTCGCTCCATGGCGCCTGCACGCTCGATGCGGTACTCCGGAAGTACGGGGCCATGAGCGTGTTCCGTCAGCACGGCCAGCCCTGAGGAGCCAATAGCGGCTGCATGGCACGAGGGCGCCGTCGGAAGAGTGTCCGCCTGCACGTCCACCAAGGCTGATTTTGGGGAGGGTCGGAAGTGCGTAACTGCTTGAGTCTTCTGGTGCGCCCAGCAAGATTCGAACTTGCGGCCTTCGGATTCGTAGTCCGACGCTCTATCCAACTGAGCTATGGGCGCAAAAGGCTTTTCGGGATCATACCTTACCAGCTTTCGGGCCGGATGTCCAACCGGTGGGTGCGATCCTGCCGGGTTCTGAGAGGCCCCTCGCTGGGAGCAAGGCCGCGGCGCGGGCAGGCGGAATCGGAATCCCGAACCGCAAGGCACGAGACGGCGGCCGTCACGGCCAGGGCGAAGCTCCCGCCGCCCACCCGGCCGCCGCCCTTTCCCACCGGGGCGGCGGCAGGCCGTCTGCACCTCAGGAGCGGAAAGAGCATCCCCTGCAGGGTGACTTCGCGTAGGCGCCTCGAGAAGTGCGATCACGTCCACCTCTTCACTTCGAGCGCCGTGACCTGCTGGAAGCGGCTGACCAGGTAGTAGGTCTCCACCCGGACGCGCAGGAAAGCGCAGGTGGGCGCGGCCACGAAGTCCGCCAGGTAGGGGTGCTTTGCGAGATACACCCTGAGCAGGTCGGCCCTTTCGGCGTCCGGGACTTCTTCGGCCCTGCCGGTGGCGGTCGCGGCCATGGCCTCTTGAAAGTCCGACTCCCGGTTCGACCGGTTGTCGATGACCAGGGCCACTCTCGGGTCGGCCTTGAGGTTGGCGTACTTTCGGGTGGCCCGGCTCGTTGCGAACAGGATTTCCCGGCTGTCGCGGGTCGAGGCGAAGGAAACGAGACTGCCGTAAGGCTGTCCCTGGCTCTGCGTGGCCAGCACGGCCAGGCGCTGGGTTGCCAGCAGGTTTCGAAGGCTCTCTTTCAGATGATTCAAGTCTTCCATGGCAGGAGCTTTCTTGAAGGGTCTGTACGTCCAGGACTTCTCTCTTGTCTGCGGTCTGAATTCCATTCGTTGCGGACAGAGTAGATCAGCTCTGGCACCTCGGGCAAGCATACCCCGGACGGCTCGTCTGCCGGAAGAACGCGCTCCTGGCGAGTCCCCGGGTGCAGGGGCGGATGCGGGGGTCAGTTGGATGCGGGGGGTGATTCCTTTCCTTTACGGATACGGAACCGGCGCTTGAGAAGTCGGGAGAGGTCTCGGGGCCGAAAGGGTCGCGATCTTTTCTCTTGAAAGAACGCAGGTTAAAAGAATACACTTACCATTTAGACGGGCATGCCGACCTGGTCTCTTGTCCCTCTGCACGAAGGAGCCTGGCCATGAGATCCTGCAAGACCCTCTCCCTTGTCCTGGTCGTTCTCGCGCTGGTCGTCGCGTTTCCCGCAGCCGGCCGCTGCGTGGTGCTCAACGAATACGGGGATCTCTTCGATGCGGTCCTCTCCAACCTGGTCGACAACTATGCCTGGGAGCTCGACGAACAGGGCCGGCCCATCGTCGGCAACTGGGACCGGGACGAAATGTACGACTCGACCCTTTTCGCGCCGGACATCCTGTACCGCCTTGCCGCGGATCCGGATTTCGGGGACGAGACGGTCCGGGCCCAAATGCGGACTCTCGCCCGGCAGACCGTGAATTACGAGATGGGCCTGCTTACGCGCTACCTGCTCGGCGACGATTCGGTCAAACTCGAGGCTTTTGCGGGCGCCCCCTGCCTGATCGACGCCCTCAGGGCGAGCGGCGACTGGATCTACAATCTCATTCTTGCCGGCGCCATGCTGATGGTGCGGGACATCGTTTCTCAGGAGCCGAATTTCCTGGGCGAATACATGGGCTATGTGTGTGCCTACGGCCTTGTGGGCTACTATGCCCTGAGCTTTGCAGACGTGGAGAAGCATCTTACCGGACAGATGGCCGAGGAGATCGGCCTCCAGATCCTTAATCTGGCTGTCCAGCGCCATTGGGTCGAGGAGGACGGCCGGTTCTGGCCGATCTACAATCTCTACGAGGACGGCTGGATGCTCATGGGCCTTGCTTACGCCTACGGCGCGACCGGGAACGAGGAATACAAGAACATGGCTGATCTCGTGATGGACGAGATCGACACGAACCTCTGGGATGCGCAGAACCCCGGTGGAGGGTATTGGGAGTACGGGCCCTACATGTACAAGCCCGAGCTGGGCCGCTGGAAAAAGCTCTCCACCCACGAGCGGATCGCCCGGGGCATGCTGCACTGGTTCGAGGTCACGGGCGATCCGGCCTACCTCGACCAGGCGCGGAAGATGCTCGACTACACGCGGGACAACCTGTGCGTCGAGGACTGCTACCAGCCGGGCCGGATCATGTGCTACCACCACTGGACCGAGGTGACCGGGCTTCCCCATGTGGTGAGCGACGAGAGCGACCCCCGGTACGATCCTTACTACCCGCATCCGTTCTGCACGGGCTGCAATTTCAACCTTCTCATCGACATCTATCTGCTCAACAAGTTCGTGCAGGAATCCGGAAACTACCCGAGGAGGATCGGCGCGTGCGGCACCGTGGTCTCGGTGGCGGCCGGACAGGGTTCGGCCGCGGGCGCGAGCGCGGCCGGGGCTGCTGTGCTGGCGCTGCCCGCACTCTGCGCGGCTGTTCTCAAGAGGCGGTACCGCGGCCGGCCCGGCGGCGGGAGGCGGTCGCAACCCTAGAAGCCTGATCCCCGGAACCTGAAGCCCTGCACCTCAAACCCGGCATCGCCCCCCTCCCTGTCCGTGCAGGCGGGCGAAGGAGCAGCACCTGGATGCTCGACGTTCTCATTCGGGGCGCCACAGTGATCGACGGCTCGGGCCGCAAGGGTTTTCGCGCCGATGTGGGGATCGAGGGGGATCGGATCGCCGAGGTCGGCCATCTCGGATCGGTCTCTGCCCGCGAAACTCTCGATGCGGAAGGCCGGGCCCTCTCGCCCGGGTTTATCAACATCCACTCCCATGACGATCTCTACGTTTTCCGGCCGGACTTCCGGCGTCTGTTCGAGCCCTATGTGCTGCAGGGCATCACGACAACGGTGGTCTCCAACTGCGGGTGGTCTCCCGCGCCGTGGTTCCGCAGAAGAAACGGCCATGTCCTGAAGGGTCTCCTCTCCAGCATGGGCATCTCTTATGAGGGGCCCCCTCCCTGGGAGACCCAGGGCGATTTTCACGGGTGGCTCGCGTGCCGGCAGCTCCCCATGAACTTTATGCCCCTGGCCGCGCACGGTCCGATCCGGATCGCGGTCATGGGGGAAGAAAACAGGTTCTCGACCCCGGCCGAGCTGGCGGAGATGAAAGCGCTGGTGCGTGAGGCCATGGAGGCCGGCTGCTGGGGCTTTTCCACGGGCCTTACCTATTTCCCGGGCGTATACGCCCACACGGACGAGATCGCGGAACTCGCCCGGGTCGCAGCGGATTTCGGCGGCCGGTATGTGACCCACGTGCGGGGCCACAGTTCCACCTATCCCCTGGCTGTCCAGGAGGCTCTGGAAATCGGCCTGAGGAGCGGCTGCGGCGTGCAGCTTTCCCACGTCTTTTGCACGCCCGATCTGGGCCGGCTTGCAACGCCCCTCTACCACCTGGTCGGCGTGATCGAGGCGCTCAACCGGATCGTTCCGCTTCCCGGCATGCCGAACGGCGTCCTCAGAAAAGCCCTTCGTCAAGTGGACGAAGCGCTCGAAAGGGGCCGGGACGTGGGGATGGATTTCATCCCGTACGTGCTCGGAAACACGACCGTGACCCAGCTGTTTCCTCCCTGGGCCAACAAGGGCGGCACGACAGCGCTCGTCGAAAGGCTGCGCGACCCGGCTGTGCGGGCCCGAATCCGCAGGGACGTGGAGACGGTGCGGCCCCGGTGGCCCCACTGGGAGGAAGGGTCGTGGCCTGACAACTATGTCAAGTTCCTCGGATGGCACATGATCCGGATTCTGTCCGTGGGAAGCGCCCGGAACCGGGCCATGGAGGGCCGGCGGCTCGTGGAGCTTGCCCGGGAAGCGGGAAAGGACCCGTTTGATTTCATCGCGGACCTCACGGTGGAAGAAGGGGGCTCGGTTTCGATTCTCTTTGGTCTGCCTCCACGGCCCTGGACCGAGAAGGTCTTTACCGCCATCCAGGGACACCCCGCTCTTTCGGTCGGCGCCGACACGGTGTTCTCGCTCTACGGTTCGCCGCCCCCGTCGGTTGCCGGTTGCTTTCCGAGGATCCTGGGACACTACGTACGCGATCTTGGACTCTACAGCCTTGAAGAGGCGGTATGGCGTTCAACGGGCCTTTCGGCCTCGCGCTTCGGGCTCAGGGACCGCGGCAGGGTCGAGAAAGGCGCTTATGCGGATCTCGTGGTCTTTGATCCGCGCACGGTCCGGGACCGTTCGACCCTGGAGAGTCCGACGGTTCCTCCGGAAGGAATCGAACAGGTGTTTTTGAACGGCCGGCGCGTGGTTCGGGACGGCCAGGCGGTTCCGGACGTCGCGGCCGGACGCCTTCTGCTCAGAAGGTAGCGATCAAGGATCCCGGACCCCTCTCCCGCCGGCGAAGACGGACGCGACGGAGCGCATCCCTCCAGAAGGCAGGCCAGGCAGGCCATCCGGCATTCTTTGGAGGGGCACGCTCTGTCGTGCCCGCGGGGGGGTGGCAGGGTCTTGTCTTCACGAGCAACGCATCAGGGCACACACCTCTCTCACCCAAGAAGACGGACGCGACGGAGCGCGTCCCTCCAGAAGGCAGGGCCGGTAGGGGGGCCGTCAATTCCTGGAGGGCCACGGTCTGTCGTGGCCGCGCAAGGGTTCTCTTCACATTCCTGGAGGGCCACGCTCTGTCGTGGCCGCAGGGGTGGCCCGGGCGGCGCGCAGCAGACGCCGGCCCAGAGGCGTATCCGTAAAATGAAGGACTGACCCCTTTTCCGGGAAGACGGACGCGACGGAGCGCGTCCCTCCGGTCAAGTCGGCCGGTCGGGGGCTGTCCCGCTCTCGATGAGCCGCGCCGTTACCACATGCACGAGCGCCCAGAGCGCGTCCAGGGGCAGATGCTCGGCCGCCGTGGAATCGAAGACCACCGTCAGGCGCGCCGGAAACTCCTCGTCCGCTTCCCACAGGATGTAGTCGACCGGGATCCTGGGCAGGACCTGCAGGCGGAACGCGGCGTCTCCGTAGGGATGGCGCAACCCTCCCAGGCGCAGCCCCGCTTCCAGGAACGCCTTGGCGTTCTTGCCGAACCGTTTGAGGATCGGCTCTCGCGGCAGTTCATGAGGGCCCTGGAAGAACGTGCGTCCTCCGGGAAGCTCCCGCTCGGTCTGTTGTCTGCCGCTCAGAGGAAGATCCTGCGCCTTGAGCAGGTAGAGAACGAGGACCAGGGCCTCGGCGAACGAGGCCTCGTCGTGGCGGAAGGAGTCGCCCGCCTCCATGCCGGGCGCAGCAACGGATTTGCGGACAGGGCAGACGGAGTAAAGGCCGTTCAGGAAGGGAACCTGATAGGCGCCGGCGCGGGCATCGTACGTTACAAGCGCCCGGCGGCACACCTCGCCCGGGATCATCCGCTCGAGTTCTTTCCAGTGAGCCGGGTCCACCTCCTCGTCCTTCCATTGAAGCATGCTCTTGAAGGCAGCGGTGGGCGTTCTGCGTTCCATCCGTCTCCTTTTCTGCATGGAGAGGAATCCCTTGCTGAAGGGATAGGGACCGCGCTCGAAGATCTCGCAGGGAAAACGCCTGCAGTCGCGCATGCAGTACGGGATCCCGTGGTCCCGGGCGCACCTGAGAACCGGGCACTCGCCGTGGAAGATCCTGTATTGGGCCTCGAGCTTGGCCTCGGCCTCGGCGCTTGTGGCGGCGCCGCAGGGGCTGCAAAGGCCTCGGACCCTGAGCCGGCAGACTTCGCAGTCGATGCCGCACGCTCCGGTGCCCATGGCAAGGGGCCTTCTGATTCTTTTCGCGAGGCTTCCGAGTCGGCCTGAGCCGTTCGGGAAGCGTCGTCCTGACATCTCCAGCTGCACGAACTACATTCAGAATATCCCGGGCCTGCGGCCAAAACAAGGAGGATGGCAGATCTATTCCCTGTGCGCGTCTTTTGCTCTAGACCCGCCCGGGTCCCGGCTCTCGAAAACGTATAGAGCCTCCAGAACGTCCCATCTTCTGTCCTTCAGCGTGTTCACCATTCCCCGCTCCCTGTGTTCGTGAAGCCTTTCCAGGTCGAGGTCGGCCGTGATGATCACTTCTTCGTTCAGCCGGGACTCGGCCGCGATTCCCCTGGCCGGGAACCCGGCGTCGCAGGGGGTCAGGACCGACGCCATTCCCCAGAACGGAAGCCCCGCCACGTTTCCCAGCAGGCTGCAGTGCACCACGTATACCTGGTCCTCGATGGCTCGTGCATGGCCGCAGTGCCGAACCCGCCAGTAGCCCTGCTCGTCCAGGGTGGCAGATGGGGAAAGAAGCAGCCTGGCCCCCTTGAGCGTAACGAGGCGCGCGGATTCCGGAAACTCGAGGTCATAGCAAGTCAGGATGCTGAACTTCACCTTTTCGGTTTCGAACACCCGGAACTCGTCCCCTGGGGTCGTCCAGGCGGTCTCGAACGGGACAAGGTGGCATTTCCTCTGTTCCCAGACCTCCCCGTCGGGCGTGAACACGTGCGCCGTATTGTAGAATCTCCCCCCGGATTCCGTCAGATGGGAGCCCGCCAGGATGTAGAAACCCTTGTCCCGGGCCAGGCTGCGGAACAGGCTCACGTAGTCACAGGTGTAGTTCGCAAGCCGCGCGAACTTCTTGACAATGTCCTGCCCGTCGAAGAAGTTCATCAGTTCGGCCGTGAAAAGCTCGGGAAAGATGAGCAAATCCGGGGTGTCGGTCGCAGCCTGCTCCACGCATCGGGAGGCATGGTCGGCGAAGTCGCCAAAAGAGCGGACAGGACCGGCCTTGAACGGAACGGCCGAGACGCGAAAGGTCTTCACGTAGGTCGCCCCCTTGGTCCGTGTAGAAGGTCTCCGCGGTGCCATGCCGGCTGAACGCCTGCTCATCCTCTGTCGGGAGTTTACCGCAGGAGACTTGGTCTATGAAAGCTCTTCCCCTGCCCAGTCAAGGCTGTCCGCTATTGCCGGACCGATTCCCGGACCGATTCTTTGACAACCGCGAACCCTTGTTCTACCCTCGTCGCTCGGAGGATCTTCGGTGAACCGCAGGCAAGCGGCCGTTCGTCGGCTCCTCAAGACGCTGCCGCCCAGGGTCAAGGGCTTTCTGCCCGAGATCGAGGGGATGCGTTTGTACGAGCTGGCGCGGGAAGCGGGCCGGCTCGGCCCCTGCCTGGAGATCGGAAGCTACTGCGGCAAGTCCACGATCTACCTCGGGCTCGGGTGCAGACAGGCGGGCACCGTGCTCTATTCCATCGACCATCACCGCGGGTCCGAGGAGCACCAGCCCGGCCAGGAATACCACGACCCGGACCTGTTCGATCCGCAAACGGGCCTTATGGACTCCTTCCGCGAGTTCCGAAAGACCCTGTCCCTGGCCGACATCGAGGACACCGTGGTGCCGATCGTGGCACCCTCGGCAGTTGCCGCCCGCTTCTGGGCCACGCCTCTCTCCCTTGTGTTCATCGACGGCGGGCACAGCCTGGAAGCGGCCATGACGGATTACACCTGCTGGGCCACCCATGTCGCGGCCGGCGGGTACCTGGCGATTCACGACATCTTTCCGGATCCGGCCAGGGGCGGCCAGGCGCCGTATACGATCTACAAGCTGGCTGTCGCCTCGGGCCTTTTCGAGGAGCTGCCCATGGTGGAGACCCTCGGCGTGCTTCGAAGAGTCTGCGGCCGGGCGGCCGGCGGCGGCTCCGGAACATGAAGACCCTGGAGGAGGAGAAGCGCGGCCATGGCCTATGAGACGATCCTTTACTCGAAACAGGACGCCGTAGCCACGATCACCCTGAACCGGCCCGAGCACTTGAACACGATCGTGCCGGCCATGCCGGACGAACTTGAGAAGGCTGTGATCGAGGCCGGCCGGGATCCCGGGGTGCGGGTGATCGTTCTGCGCGGCGCGGGCCGCGCCTTTTGCGCGGGGTTCGACTTTTCCGGCGACTTCGGCCACTTCCGCGAACTCCTCTCGACAGGGGGCCGCTGGGATCCCGGCAAGGATTTTCTCCTCGCCGCAGATCCCTATCGAGGGCCTGTGCCCAAGTTCATGAGCCTGTGGCGCAGTCCGAAGCCGGTCATCGCCCAGGTGCACGGATGGTGCGTCGGGGGCGGATCGGACATGGCGTTGTGCGCCGACGTCGTCATCGCCTCCGAGGACGCCCGCATCGGAACGCCCTACTCCAGGGTCTGGGGCTGTTATCTGACGGGGATGTGGATCTACCGGCTGGGCCTGACCCGGGTGAAATGGCTGGCCCTGTCGGGCGAGAGCCTGAGCGGGAAGGAAGCCGCCGAGATCGGACTCATCAACCGGGCCGTTCCGTTCCGGCGTCTGGAGGCCGAAGTCGAGCGGACGGCCCGGAAGCTGGCGGCGATCCCGCTGGCGCAACTGGCTGCCATGAAGCTCATCGTGAACCAGGCTTACGAGAACATGGGCCTCCACAGCACGCAGCTCCTGGGTCCTGTGCTGGACGGGTACATGCGAAACACGCCCGAGGCCCTGCGCTTCATCGAGACAGCGGCCAGCAGGGGCGTGGCTGCGGCCGTGGCCGACCGGGACGGCCCGTTCGGGGATTACAGCCAGGCGCCTGCATCGCGAAAGCCCGTGAGGGGGAATGTCATCCGGCCCGACAGGAGGCCGCAAAAGGCTCCACGGAGCCGGCGCTGAATGTCCCCGGGGGCGGGAAAGGGGCAGGAGAGAGGAGCGAGGGTGCGCCTTTGAAGCGGGGCGGACTTGTCGGTAAGATAAAGGCCGGGCGTCCGGCGATCGCGCAACTCGAGGATACGGGGAGCGGACAAATGAACAGAAAGATCGTTCTCGTCGCAGCGGCTTTCTCTCTCGTCTTCTGCGCCTTTTGCGGCTGGACCGCAGGCTGGGCGGTCGAGGGTTCGGGTCAGGCGGCGGCACCCGCACCGGCCCCGGGCGCTCAGGCGCCCGCGGAAGCGGCGTCCCCTGCGCCTTCGGACGCGGACCGGCAGGCGGCCGTGTCGGCGGCAGAGGCCTGGCTCAAGCTGCTGGACGAAATGAAATACGAGGAGAGCTACAAGGCGGCCGCGGGGTACTTTCGCAACAGCGTGAGCTACGAGGAATGGTTCCGCGCCATTGCGACCTTCCGGGGCCCCCACGGCAAGACGGTTTCCAGGAACAAGATTTCGACTTCGACGTCTCCGGACGAGCCGCTCCTGCCCGAGGGCGAGTACGTGGTGGTCGAGTACCATTCGAACTTCGAGAAGAAGAAGGATTGCAAAGAGACGGTGACCTGCATGAAGGAGCCTGACGGCAAGTGGCGTGTCGTGGGTTACCATCTCGTTCAAACCGCGCCGGAGGCCGAAGCCAAGCAGCCGGAGACGGCTCCGTAAGAAGGGCCTTTGCTTTTTCCTGCCAGGGGAGAGCCTGCCATGATCGGAGCGGTTGCGGGCGACATTGTGGGTTCTGTCTATGAAGGCCGCCCGATCAAGACCAAGGACTTCCCGTTGTTTCATCCTCGCTGCCGGTTTACGGACGATACGGTCCTCACTGTGGCGGTGGCGGAAGCCATTCTGATGGGCCGGCCGTACCGGGACACGGTCCTGGAGCTCGGCAGACGGTACCCGCACGCGGGCTACGGAGGCGCTTTCCGGCACTGGCTTCAGGCCCGAGACCCGAAGCCGTACAACAGTTGGGGCAACGGGTCTGCGATGCGGGTGAGCCCGGTGGGATTCGCATTCGACACGGAGGCGGAGATCCTGCGCGAGGCCGCTGCTTCGGCCGCGATCACCCACGATCATCCCGAAGGCATTCGGGGAGCCCAGGCCACGGCTCTGGCGGTGTGGCTGGCCCGCAGCGGCTCTTCGAAGGAGGAAATCCGAAAGACGATCGCCGATCGGTTCGGTTATGACATGAACCGCACGGTGGAGGGGATCCGGCCCGCCTACCGCTTCGACGTCTCCTGCCAGGGCACGGTGCCAGAGGCGATCGTCGCTTTTCTCGATTCCTGCTCCTGGGAGGATGCGGTCCGGAACGCGATCTCTCTGGGCGGCGACAGCGACACTCTGGCCTGCATCACGGGCGGGATCGCCGAGGCCTACTACGGAGGCGTCCCGGCCGAGGTGCGGATGCGGGTCCTGGGGCTTCTCCCGGACGACCTTCGCAGCATCGTGGAGCGGTTCGAGCAGAAGTACGGCCTGCGGCCCGCCGGGTAGCCCATGGAGAGGCTCGTCCTGGATTTCGTGTACGCCTGGGAGGTCTGCAATTTCCGCTGCGGGTACTGTTCGTCCCGGAAGAACGCGGCGAGCCTGGACGGGCCGGCCCGCCGCCTTCTTGCGGCCAACCTCGAGCGCGCCCTCTCTTGCCTGAAGGACAGGTTCCTCATCTATCGGTTCAGCGGAGGCGAGATCTTCCTCGCCGAGGAAATCCTGCGGGACCTGCTGGATCGGGCCTTCCCGCTGACCCAGTTCCTCACGAACGGTTCGGTTCTGTCGGAAAGGATGCTGGAGGACCTGGCCGGCGCACGGGACCGCGTGGCCGTGGGCCTGAGCCTGGACGGGCACACCGCGGCCATGAACCGCATGCGGGAAAGCCCTGCCGGCATGGCCGAAAGCACCCTGCAAAGGATTCTCCGGAATCTGTCCCGCCTGGTCGCGGCGCAGGTTCCTGTGGAGATCCAGACCGTGCTTTCGGAGGCGAACGCACCGGACCTTTCCCGTTTTCTCGATTTCCTTCTCGAACGGTTTCCGGGGGCGTCTCTCCTCGTGAGTTTTTTCCCCGTGAGGCCTCTGGCCGGGCGGCTCGATACGGCCGATCTCAAGAGCATCCTCAACCGCTACGATGTGTATGCCGGCCTCCTGCCGTCGCGCGACTACATGGAGGGGCTTCTCCACTGCCTGGAACGCGGCCGCAGAGACCCGTGCCGGGTGCCGGAGCACGTCTCCTTCCGGGTTCTTCGGGACGGAGCGACCCTACGACCGAGAGTGGTTCGCTATTTCTGCGAATGCGGCGGCCTCAGGTACACGTACGGGCCCGAATGCGCCCCCTGTTATACCCATTATGATCTTCTCAACTCGCTCATCGCGGGCAGGACCGAGCCCGGGGATGTCCGGTTCCCCTTGTACAGGAACGAGCGCGTCGTGTCCTATCTCCGGGCGGCCCGGGCCCGGGGTCGTCCCCGGCCGGCTCTGCCCATCGGGAGGCTTTTCGACTCTGCCCGGGCCCGCGTTCTGGGCAACAGGATCTGAGGAGGGAGACAGGGATCGGGGAGGAAAACCTCCATGGCCGAGGCAGCCCTCGCGGTCACGGATCTTCGGCCGGGCGAAGAAGAGGCTTTGAACGCCCTTTACAACGAGACGTTCAACTTCTCCAGGAGCCTGGATGTCTGGTGCTGGAAGTTCCGAACCGTCCCGCTGGCGGATCTTGTGGTCATCCGGTGTTTGAGGCGCCGTGGCGAACTCGTCGGGCACGGGGCGTCGCTCCCGGTGCGCTTTCGGGTTCGCGGCACGAAGGTCGTGGCCGGCCAGATGGTGGATTTCGGCGTCAAGCCCTCCGTGCGGTTCGACCTTTCCCTCTACCGGCTCAATCGCCTCCTGTTGAAAAACCTGCGGGAGACATGGATCGGCCAGGGAATGCCCTTCATTTACGGATTCCCCAACGAGCCTGCGTACCGGTTCCACAAGAGGATCGCCGGAGCGAGGGACTTCCTCTGGATTCCGGTCTGGACCCGATGGGTCAACCCCTGCGGCCGATTCCTGGGCCGCGTTCGCTCCCGGGCGTTCCTGGCCGCGGGCCGTTTCGTGGTCAGAGGCCTGCGGAGCGCGGCAGGCCGGGCGGCCCGCGCCGGGGCTGCGGGAAGGACCCCTGTCCGGCTCCTTCTCCTGCCCGAGCCGGACGAGAGGCTCGATCGCCTCTGGGAGCGGGCGGCGCCTGCCTACGGGATCCTGTCCTGGAGAGACCGCAGCCAGATTGCCTGGAGGTACTTCGAAAAACCCGGCAGGCCCTACGCCGTGTGGCTTCTTGCCGACGGGTCCGGCCCTCTGGGCTACGCGGCCGTCACGGTCCTGGAGGAGAATGTCCGCGTGGGCTGCATCGTGGATGTGTTCGGAGAGCCCGGGGCCATGGAGGGTCTGGTGCGCGGCGCCGTGGACCGGCTCGCTCTGTCGGGCTGCGATCTTGTAAGATGCCTGGCTGTGGAGCCCTCGATTCTCGGCCAGACCCTGGCGGGCCTCGGCTTCAGGAAGGAGCCGCAGCAGGTGCCCCTGATCGGTCTCGTGTTCGATCCGGCCTTCGAAGGGGAGTTCTTCCTCGACGACAGGAACTGGCACGTGACGTACGGCGACTTCGACGGGGTCTAGCCCGCGCCGGCGGGCAGGCCAAAAGGGGGTTGGAGCAGACAGGGAAGGAGGATGCGGCATGCCTGCGCCCGGGAGCGGGCGGCTCAAATCCTGGTGGGACAGACGCGGCTTCCGGCAGCGCCTGGCCGCGCTGGCCGGGTTGGGCGTGGGAAAGGACTTGATCTTCGTGCCCGATCTCGTTTCCGGGCCCAGGGGACGCCGGGCCGTGGTCCTGAGCCCGCACTGCGACGACGAGACGATCGGCATGGGCGGGCTTCTCCGCAGGCACGGGGCGGCCGGCGATCCGGTGACGATCGTGCATTTCACGGGATCCGTGTCCGCGGCCGGACTCGGATCGTACGAGCCGGGCACGCGCGAGGCCGAGGCGCGGTGCGCGGCGGCCGTCCTGGGCCTTTCGGATCTGGTCTTCCTGGGAGAGCCGGATCGCGGCGTGCGGTCCCACCCGGCGCTGGTCGACCGCCTGGTCTCCCTGCTCCGGGAGAAAAGGCCCGAGACCGTGTATCTTCCCTGGTTCCTGGACAACCACATAGACCACGTCGGCGTGAATCTCGCGTTCCGGGACGCCTGGGACAAATGGCGCGGCCGTTGCGCTGTGTGGGCCTACGAGGTCTGGAGTCCCCTGTTTCCGAACCGGGTTGTGGACATCACCGCCGAAGCGCAGTGGAAGAGGCGGGCCCTGGCCGAATACCGCTCCCAGCAGAAGGATCTCGATTATGTGTCGGTCAGCCTGGCGCTCAATCGTTATCGGTCGGGCCTCAAGATGGGCGGCCGCGGGTATGCCGAGGCCTTTCTGGCAATGGAAGCGGCCGAGTATCTGGATCTGCTCCGCCGGTGGCAGGCCTTTCGTTTCGGAGACGGTCCCCGGGGCGGCGGAGAGTGGCGATGAGAATCCTCCATGTGCTCGATCGGCCGGACATACGGGGAGGCGCGCTCGTCTATGTGGAGGCCCTGTGCGGATATCTCGAGAAGCGGGGTCACGAGTGCCTCAGGCTGGGCGTCCCGGAAAAGCCTTTGGCCGAGGCTGCGGGCTGGGTCGCGGTGGCGCGAAGGAGACATTGGGCTCTGGCCGCCCGTTTGTACAGGAAGTTCGACTTCGATCCTTTCTTGTTCCGGGCCTCGAGGCGGGCGATCCGCGAAATCGACCCGGACCTCGTGCACGTGCACAACTGGGCGCAGGCCGGAAACGCCCTGCTTTGCGCGTGCGCGGCGTGGCCTGCCGTGGCCACGGTCCACGACCTGAGCCTCCCGTGTCCCCTTCCTGCTAGGTGCCTGGATCAGGAGGGACGGCTCTGCCACGGGCATTTCGGGCTGGCCTGCCGGAAGAGAGGGTGCTTTTCGCTCCGGGTGTGGCTGGAGCAGAGGCTTCTCAGGGAGCCTTTCAAGCGCAGGTTTTTCCGCAGAGCCCGCGCGGTCTTTGTCCACAGCCCCTTCATGGCAGACGTCCTGGAGGCGTACGGGATCCGGCCGGTCTGCCTGCCCCGGTGCGCAGCGGCTGTTTCGTTTCCCTTCTGTCCGCCCGACCCGTCGTCGCGCAGCGTTCTGTTCGTGGGACATCTGTCTCAAGCGAAAGGTCTGGGCAGACTTCTCGAGGCCTTCCGGCTCGTCAGGCGGGCCGTGCCGGACGCGGTCCTGGACGTGGTGGGCGACGGCCCGGAGCGGGAGCGCTATGTTCTGGAAGCCGCCGGCTTGAACGGCGCGGTCCGGTTCCACGGAGAGGTCCCTTACGAGGAGATGCCGCGCTTCTACCGAAAGGCGGCCGTGGTGGCCCTTCCCTCGCAGGTTCCGGAGACCGGCCCGTTCGCCGCCCTTGAGGCCATGAGCGTCGGAAGACCGGTCGTGGCCGCGAACCTGGGCGGCCTTGCCGAAGTGGTCCAGGAAGGCGCCACGGGCCTTCTTGTGGATCCCCACGACGTGGAGGGCCTGGCGGACGGGATCTCGTGGCTCCTCGAGAATCCGGCGAGCGCGGGCCGGATCGGCGCCGCGGCCAGAAGGGCTTTCGATAGGCTCGCAGCCGATGAGCACCCCTTTGCAGGCATAGAGGCCATGATCCGGTCCCTCGAACTTCCTCCACGGAGCGGCCGCCCATGAGAGCCGGATCGCCGGCGGACAAGAACGAATCGGCCCGCTTCGCCGGGCCGGCCGCGCCGCCCCTCGACTGGCCTTCGGACCTTTTGCGCGTCACGGCCGCGAACACGGCCGCTCTTTTCGCGGCGCAGGTCTTCAACCGGCTCACGGCCTTCCTCGTCGCCATGATTCTGACCCGATATCTCGGCCCGGAGCGGTTCGGCCAGTACGCCTTCGTGTGCGCCTATGTGGGGTTTTTCATTCTGATTGCGGACATGGGGATCGACATCCACGTCATCCGCGAGGCCTCCAGGGATCTCGCGGGGTCGGCGGACGCCCTGGGAAGCGCCGTCGGGCTCAAGGCCTGGCTGGCCCTTGCGGCATTTGCAGCCTCCCTGCTCGTGGGCAGGGCGGTCGGCATCCGGGGCGAGCGGCTCGTACTCGTCGCGATTTCCGCATCCGGGCTTCTCATCGCGCCCCTGACGCTTTACGGCGCGGCCTTTTTCGCCACGCTGCGCCTGCACCTGTCCGCGTTCCTGGACGCTCTGGGCAGAGCGCTTCTGGTGGCTTTTGTCGTGGTGGTGGTCTTGTGCAAGGGCAGCCTGGCTGCCGTCTTTGTGGCGCTGGTTCTTCCGGGATACGCGGTTGCGTTCCTGACGGTCCTCTGGGGCAGGAAGCTTCTCAGGCCGCGGATCGGTTTTTTTCGGGGCCGGGCCATGCGCCGGATCCTCGTGCGGTCCTTGCCGATCGCCCTCGGCCTCATGCTCACCCAGATCGTGATGCGGATCGACCAGGTGATGCTCGAGGCCATCCGGGGCAGCCGGGAACTCGGCTTCTACTCGGTGGGCGTCAAATGCTGCGAGGCCCTGAACATCCTGCCGGCCATTGTCACGGCATCGCTTTTTCCCCTGCTCAGTCGGGCCGCGGCGGTTCCGGGCGAGGACCTGTCCAGGATTTATGCGGCGGGTCTCAGAACCCTGGCTCTTGCGCTGCTTCCCCTGGTCCTGGTGCTTTCCCTGTACCCGGCCGAGATCCTCACAACGGTCTTCGGTTCTTCGTACGGCCACGGGGCGTCCGCCCTGAGGATCCTGTGCTGGTCGGCCCTTTTGTTCGCCGTGGCCCATGTGGCAGCGGCGGTGGCGATCGCCCTGGGGTGCCGGGGCACGCTGGTCCTGATGACCCTGTGCATGGCCGCGGTGAACGTGGGGCTCAACGCTCTTCTCATCCCGCGGCCGGACGCCCTCGGAGGCGGAAACGGCGCTGCCGTGGCCACCCTTGTGGCTCTCTCGTGCTGCCTGCCCATCCTCTGGGTCAGGCCCGCGCTGAGGCCCGTGGCCCGCGCCTTCGCCGTTCAGTCCTGGAGGCCGGCCCTGGCCGCTGCGGCGGCTCTGGCTTGCGTGGCGGCGCTCCGGCCTCCCTGGGCTGCCGGGATTGCGCTCGCCCTCGCCCTGTACGTGGCAAGCGCACTGCTCCTCAGGGCCGTGGGCCGCTCGGACTGGCAGCGGGCCCTGCGAATCCTCCGTCCCTGAGAGGGGGAGCCCTGAGAGGGGTCAGTCCTTCATTTTACGGATTCGCCCCGGAAAGACCGTACTGCCTGCCGAGAAAATCGAGAAGAGCCTGTTCGGTCAGAAAGCCCAGCTTGATGAGATTGGCGCCGATCAGGCCTCCGGTCCGGCTCTGTTCCTCCAGGGCTCTTTCCAGCTGGTCGGGCGTGATGAGGCCCGCCTGGATGAGCTGGTCTCCGAGCTTGAAAAGCACGGTGTGCTCGGACGCATAAGCGTTGCTGCTTCCCAGTCCGATCCCCCGGTAGGAGGCGACCTTTTTCTGGAAGGAGTCGTCCCAGATCCTTCTGCCGTCCACGATGACGGATCTCTTCATGCACCGGTTGAACACCTCGGGCGTGAGCTTCTTGAATTCCTCCCACTCGGTCAGAAGAATGCAGCAGTCGGCTCCGGTCAGGCACTCTTCCACCGAGTTTGCGTACGAGATCCTGATGGTGTCCCGGATGAACCGGGTTCGGGCGTTGGGTATGGCCTTGGGGTCGTAGGCGACGATGTCCGCCTCCTGGGCGTAGAGGTGATTCGCCACCTTGATGGCGGGGGCCTCGCGCATGTCGTCCGTGCCGGGCTTGAAGGCAAGCCCGAGCAGGGCCACACGCTTGCCCTTGAGGGATCCCCCCAGTTCCTGCTTGGCGATGGCCACCACGTGGATGGCCTGCTGCTCGTTGACTTCCTCCACGGTCTCCAGCAGCTGGGGCTGTACGCCGCGAAGCCTGGCGAAGGAGATCAGGGCCTTGACGTCCTTGGGGAAACAGGAGCCGCCGTACCCGCACCCGGCATTGAGAAAGGCCGGGTTGATTCGCCAGTCCGCGCCGATCCCCTTGACCACCTCGTAGATGTCGATCCCCGGGATCGTCTCGGCGATGCGCGCCAGCTCGTTGATGTAGGAGATGTTCATGGCCAGAAACGTGTTGCGGCCGTACTTGACCATTTCGGCGCTCTCGAGGTTCATCCGGAGAATCGGCACGTCCTGCCCGGCATAGACCTGCCGGCAGAAGCTCTCCAGGAAGGCGCCGCTTCTGGCGTCGAGCTCGCCGATGACCACGCTGTCCGGGTTGCGGGTGTCGTGGACCGCAGCGCCCTGGCGGAGGAACTCCGGGCTCATGCAGACCCCGAAGTCCCTGCCTGCCTTTTTTCCCGAGTGCTTTTCCAGAAGAGGAAGGATCACGTTCCTCGTCGTTCCCGGAACGATGGTGCTTCTGGCCACCACGAGGCCGTACGAGTCCTTTTCCCGCAGGGCCTCGCCGATCGCGGCCGCGGTCTCCTTGACGAGGCGAAGATCCGCCTCGCCGCTCATGAGGCTCGGCGTGCCGACCGCGATGAAGAAGATGTCCGATTGAAGAACCGCTTCTCTCCTGCCCAGAACGGCCCGAAGCTTTCCGGCCCGCACCGTCTTTTCCACGATTGCGTCCAGGTCTTGCTCGAAGAAGGGCGCCTTGCCTCGGTTGATCAGGTCCACCTTTTCCTTGTCCTGACTGGAGGCCAGGACGTCGAACCCCCTTTCCGCAAAGACGGCGGCGGCGACAAGACCCACATAGCCCGTGCCCAGAATCGAGATCTTTGGTTTCGTCATCGTACCCGGCTCCGTGTGAGAAAGATTCAGGCTCGTCAGCTCCGGCTTCCGCCCGTACAACATCGGCGGAAAAGATAGACTTCCCAGGGGAAAAGCTCAAGCCTCTGGAGGGGACAGCCTCCGGTGGGCAGTTGGCTGTTGTCCTTTTTCCGGGGATCGGGCCCAGATTCCCTGTCGGATTCTCTCCCGCAGGATCCGACATGAAAGCCCCCTCGGAGAAAGTCTGCAAGCCCGCCCCGGCAGCGGATCCCCGGCAGCCGTTCCGCGCCGCTGGGGCTCGCCCGCTGATCGCTCGCAGGCTTGCTCAGCCCGCCAGGCCCCGAAGGGCGGTCAAGAACAGGCATGCGGCCGTGGCCGCCAGGATGCTTCTGCCCCACCGGTCTTCGGCAACGAGGAAGCGGCCCACTCCGTACAGGGCGAAAGCCAGGCCGCAGGCGGCCAAGATCCTCCGGGACCGGGGATCGAGCAAGCTCTGGTCGACCCCGGCGACCTGAAGCAGCAGGTTGGTGCCAAGGCCGAGGGCGGCCCAGACAAGTGGGGCGGCCAGGGCCGCCAGATCGAGGCCCCCGGCCCATTCTCCGCGTCCCTTGTACAGGCCCTGCGCAGCCGGGGGCAGCAGGCCCCAGGGCAGGCTGGCGATGCCGACGGCGGAGGCCGCTGACAGGCAAAGAATCCAGCCCGCCGACGACTCCGGCTCGGTCCAGAGAAGCCTCGTGAGGGAATATCCTGCAAGGGCCAGAAGAGCGCCGGTGAGCTGGCGCCTCCGGACGCCCCAGGCAGAGCCCGGCAGGAAGGCCAGTGCCCCGAGCACGCAGGCCGCGGCGATTTCGAGCAGGCGAGTTCTGCCGCCGGCAAGGCTGGGGCCGATGAAAAGAGCTGCAGCCAGGACCGGCGCAGCGACAAACCCGACCAAGACCCGCTCTTGGAACGGGACCGCAGCGGCGGAGCCGGTTGCGGCTGGCGCCGGCCGCATGGAGTCTTCAGGGGAGGCCGACGCGGCCCGCGCGGCCGGTGCAGGAGACATCGAGTTCAGGAGACCCAGGAGCATGTAGAGGCACAGGAGGACCTCGGAGTCCGCCCAGTTGTATTCCGTAAGACCGCTGGCGAGAAACCCTGTCAGCGCGCCCAACACGCCGGCGGCAAGTCCCTGGTCCGGGCCGCCCGGCGCAGCCCGAAATCTCGTCCAGGCGCTCTGAAACGCGCGGAGAAAAAGCCACAGGAACGCGGCCAGCCCGAGGAGACCGGTCTCGGCTCCGAGCTGAACGAAGTTGTTGTGCAGATGCCACTGATTGGGCTCCAGGGCCAGCGGGTGCCGGAACGCGGGGTAAACGGCGTCAACCCCGTGGAGACCCACGCCCGTCATCAGGTGCTCTGCCGACAGGCGCCAGCCCGCCCACCACATGAAAAGCCTTTGGGTGTTCGAGGCGGCGGGGCCTGCGGCTACCGAGGCGTCCACTCCAAAAAGCTCCCAGGCCGTACGAAGCGGTGAGCCGCCGGCGAGGGCCAAAAGGACGGCGATCAGAACGGCCAGAACCGCTGCGCCGGGCAGCAGGACCTTACGTCCTCTGAGCGCGAGCAGGGCGACGATGCCGGCCACAAGCCCCACGAACGGGCCCCTGGCCCCGCTCCTGAGCACGGCAAAGGCCATGAGCAGGGCCCCTGCCAGCCAGAGAACGCGCCCCGGTGCCTGGGATGGCTGGCCCTTTGCCCAGACGGCTGCGGCCAGAGCGACGCACGCGGTCATGAGCAGATATTCCCCGAAGGTCAGGTGCAGGCTGAAAAAGCCGCTCGCCTTTCCGGTGGCGGGGTCAAAATGGCCGAGAAAGTCCCAGCCCGTGTAAGACTGCAGGATGCCGTAGGCGGCGGCAAGGCTCGCCGATCCGGCGATGCAGCCCAGAAGAACTCTGCGCCCCCTGTCGTCCCGAACATACCAGGCGAAGAGATAATAGACCACGACGAGGCCGAAAGAGCGAGCCTCCCTGAGACTGTCGAGCGGATCCACCGACGTCCAGACACTCAAGGCCGACACGAGCACCAGAAGACCCACGGCCTGGTCGAGGTCGGTCCTGCGAAAAGGAAGGCCGAGACCTCTCCTGCGGCGTCCGAGCGCTTCCAGGAGCGCCAGGAGGAGCGCCGCAGCCCATGCCGCGTTTGTCGCTGCGATCGAAAGGGGCGAGACCAGGCTGAAGACGACGAGCGCCCGAAAGATGAGCCGAGAAAGGCCGGGTCCCTGGTTCATCCGCCGCGGATCCACGGAGAGAGGCTACCCTAGAAACGCACCAGGAGGCCGCCGTAACCTCCAAAGCCGTCGAAGCTGGGGTTGCGATCCTCTCCCTCCCTGTTCGCGTTGGAGAGATGCATGTACTGGGCCGCAGCCAGCAGCCAGAACCGGTCCCCCAGCAGCCATTTCAGGCCGAGTCTGCCGTGGATGGTGAAGTTGAAGTGGGTGCCGTCCGGAAGGGGCATGCGGCGCTGGAAGTCCGCTAGACCCAGGCCGCCGGCTCCGAAGAAGGCCATACGGCGGGTCCTGTAGAGATTCAAGGCGGCGAGGAGATTGAAACCCAGGCCGTCCGTGGAGCCGCCCGGTTCCTGCTTGACGTCGTACCGGACAAGTTCCGCAAGTCCCGAGAAGCGATCGGAAAACGTGTACTCGAAGGCCGCGACTCCGTAGCGGAGAAGGATGTCGTCCTTGTGCTCCCTCATGGCCCCGCCGAGAAGAAGCATGGAGAAATCCCCGGACCGCAGAGAAAGGCTTGTGTCTTGGCCCGGAGGCCCGTGGGAAACAGGTTCTTCGGCTTCGGCCAGGGATAGAAGGCTGCTGGCCAAAAGAGCGATTGCCAGCAGAAGAGGAGCCGCGGCCAGGCGCCGAGGTGAAGCGGAGGGCAGCCTGCCGACCCTGCCGATGGATGGGTGCAACCGGAGTAGACTGGAGACGTTTCTCAAAGCTGCGCCTGCCCGCTGGGGTGTCCAAGTCGGGGCGTATCATAGCCGCCCTGCGCAGGCGATGCAAACAAAGATCCCCCTCTTCCACTGGAGAGGGCCAACCGCAGGCTCCGAGGCCCGGGAGGTTGGGACTCCCCGGAGGGATAGAGCGCCTTGCCGGCCCGTGCCGCCTACGGCGCGCTCAGGACGAACCAGGCAGGGCGTGTGCCGGACGACGTGAAGGTGTCTCCGTCGCACGTGAGAGGGTCCGCGTCGCGCTGCTCCCTTGTCAGGATGAAGTCGGACCGCGCCGAGGCCCCGCGGGCCTGGTAAGAGGCGAACAGCTCGTCCGTGATCACGTCGAACCAGGACACAAATCTGTCGCCCGAGAGGGTGTGATAGATCACCGCGATGTCGAAGTCGTGAGCCGTCTCGCCCAGGTCGGGATAGACGAGACGCCCGGTTCCAATCCGATCCCCGGCCCGTACCTCAAGGCCTTCCGTCACCCCCGCATCCAGGTCGATATGAAAAAGCTTGAAGGAGATCTCCGGGTGCTGGTCTGCTCGAATTCGGACCTCCTTGTTCTCGTTTCCTGGGCTCTCGCCGTGCCCTGCATTTCGGATTCTTATGATTGTTCCGTTCACGGGGGAGTATACCTCGACATCGTCGTTGACGCGGTGAGCTTCGGCCGGCGCGAAGTAATGCTTCATGCTGCGGCAGCTTTCGCACCAGTCGCTGTAATCGTGCCCTGCGGACGAGCGGAAGAGAGAAATTTCTGCGATCTTGTCGAGTTGCGTAAAGTCCGTGCTCACGAACCTGGGTACGGCGAGTCCGTCGCACGCGCGGTCACAGTCCAGAGTTGTCCTGGTCCGCGACAGGGTGAATGTGCCGGACTCATCGGGCGCTGCGTACTCTCCGGAGATTCTCTTTCCCTCGGCGCTTCCGTCCAGGGTAAGCGCGGCCCCTCCGCCATAGTCGAAACGCAGAGACAGGGTTCCGCCGGACCAGGTTCCCCTGCCCACGGGCACAGAGTCGTTGCAGGTCACTGTCGCCTCGATGTCCGAGCCTGTCTGGGAGATCGTTATGTGTAAATCGCCTCCTGCAAGCCCCGCGCTGGACGGCGAAAAGATCCACGACCCGGTCAAGTCGTCCAGATTGGAGCCGCCATCGTCTCCGTTGCCGTTGCCCCCGCAACCGCACAGAAAGAGGAAGCAGGTCATCACAAGGGCCAGGCGGACCCACATCATGGTCTGTTCTCCTTTTGTTCGAATGAAGTTTGCGACAGGGCCAAAAAGACAAACAAAATTTCATCAACCGAGGCTGCCGTTGTCAAGAGGAATTTTCGACGGCCCGTTTGCGCGAAAGGAGCCCTTCCGGCCCGAGCTTGGCCGGGCGGGCCACAAGAATCCGCTCGGCCAAGCCGCGCAGTTCGAGTTCGCGGCTGAACAGCCCGGCCACCCGGGTGTCGGGGCCTTTCGCGCGCACAGTCTCCAACCGCATCGGCTCGCCGATCAGCGAACCGGTGAGAATCTGTCCTTCGCACAGGAGCTTCTCACTCATCCTGGCGACTTCTTCGGTCGAAACTTCGTGTTCCGCTCGTCCAGCTCTTCTTTTTTTCAACGAGTCTTTTCATGGGAAAGGCATTGGCTCGCGCATGCCGCTCTCCCAGTGGTCCACGGTGCTGTAGGTGACGCCGATCCGCTGGGCGAACCGCTCCTGGGCAGGATCAAGCCGTTGTCGAAGCTCCCGGATGAGCGCCGGGATGTCCTCATTCTTCATGACGGCACCTCTGACTCTCGTGTGCGAACGGGCCCGGGAATATGTAAGACGATCTGTCGGCCCAACTGACGAACAGATTCTGCCGCGCTTTAGGCGCAGCAGCGCTGCAAAGAGACGCTTCCCGGCCCTGAGAATCGGAAGCTGAAAACAGGGCGGGGCGGGGGGAGACTCACAAAGGTGTGCTCGCCCGGTGGTGTGCTCAGACTGGAAGCGTATCGTACTCGCCTTCTACGGGCCGGGCAGCAGAGGAACAAGAATCAGGGAGTGAGAGGAGCGGGGCCTGTTAGCGATCCAGGACCTCGATTCGGATTTCGTCGGGAATGCCCTCCTGCGTGCTCCCGGGAAGGGCCGGATAGAGTTCGAAGTTCAGGGTATAGAGTCCCTCTGGGGCGATGTAAGGGCGTAAGAAGTAGCTTTGATACCCTTCGGCCGATACGAGCAGTCCGTCGTAAAACCCCGAGGCCATGGGATAATAGAAATGGCCCGATTCCTCAGTCATGTTGCCGGGCGTCGCTCCGTAGAGCAAACCCGGATCATCCGGAGGCGCCCGAAGGACAGTCACAAAGGCCGGGTAGATGGGGTGGCCGTCCGCGGCGTCGGTTACGAACCCCTCCAGGACCGCGTCGTTTTCCAGCATATACGCAAACCCTATCGCAAGCGGCCTTTGCGGGCTGAAGTAAAGGGGCAGGATGCTTTCCAGTGTATAGTCAGCATGAAGAGCGGTGACATCGGTGGTGCCCCTCCTCACAATGCCCGCGTACCAGCCGTTGGAAAGATCCCGGAGCTCACGGACTGCACCACCGGACCTTGGGTTTGCCCAGACGCCCGCCCCTGCGAGTCGATTGCCGTAAGGGTCCAATACCCTTACAAGAGCCAAGTTGAAGTAGGGCGCCGCGCGGGTAGAATCCGATGCGGGCTCTCCTGCTTCGTGGGCAGCAGGTAACCAGGCTGGTGACATCAACACTGCTCCACAGAGGGCGACCCAAAACAAGCGGATGAGGGCCTTCATTGCCAGTACCTCCAGTGTCGAGGCAACTATAGATAAAACCGTTACGAATAGACAATATAACCTTGTGTCCTTCCGTATGTCAAGAAAAAAAAAGATGGGACGGCCGTGCGTGCGATACGAGGCCAGGAGAGAGACGTGCCCCAGTGCTGGCCGCAAGCGTGAACCGGCTCGAGCCCCTATCTTCCCGCGGCGATCTTGAGGGCGCCGAGGGTCCTGTCCTGGTAGGCGATAAAGGCCTGGCCGCCCGGGGCAAAGGCGAGGGACGTGAAGAGGCCCGTGTTTCCGGCCGTGTCCACGGTCTCCACGATCCAGCCGGTCTGGGTCTTTCGGGCGACCCTCAGGTCGCCTCCGCCCTGGCAGTCCTGGTCGGTCGACCGGCCGCAGTAATAGTAGCTGATGACCGGCTGTCCGTCCGGACCGTAGGCCAGGGAACAGTACTTGCCCACCTGGTTGTGGGCCTCGACGGTCTCGATGTGCCAGGCGCCTCCGAAAAAGGACGCGTACTTGAGATCCTGATACCGGTCGTCGTAATAGGCCAGGCCGAACCCATCTGCGGCCGTCGTCCTGAGCGACAGGCTCGCCTCGGAGCACTTGCCGACCGCGTCCACGGTCTGAAACTGCCAGCCCCCGTCCCCGCGCCGGGCGAAGCGGACCGGTTGGGCGTCTCCCTGGAGGTTCCCACAGTAGGCGATGGCGGGCTGGCCGTCCTCGTCGAAGACGAGCTGCGTGTAGTAGCCTCCCCCGTCCTCTTCCACGGTTTCCACGGCCCATCCGTCGGCCGTCTCCTGGGCGAACTTCAGGTCCCTCAGGTGGAAGTCCACGTAATCGATCCCGTTTCCGAGATCCTGATAGCTGATGCCGGCGCGGCCGAACCGGTCGAAGGCCACCGAGGCCCAAAGACCCACCACGCCCTCCTGGTCCACGGTTTCCCACTGCCAGGAGCCCCCGCCGCGCCGGGCGAGCAGGAGGTCGGACTGGAAGGGCCAGTAATAGAGGGGCTGGCGGCCCCCTCCCACGAAGGCCACGAATGACCTTCCTCCGCCGTCGATCGCCAGGGAGCAGCCCGTGGGAGTGTCGGTCTCGTATACGGTCTCGATCTCCCAGGTCCACCCGTCGAAAGAGGCTTCGCGGAGCCAGAAGGTGGGGTCAGCTCCTGCAAAGTAGGCGATGCGCGGCCTGCCCAGGGGATCGATGCGCAGGGTGCTCTGGGAACCCGCGCTCCCGTTGGTGTCCACGACGCTCACGGTCCAGTCCATCGAACCGCCGCCGGACGGCCCTCCTCCGTCTCCTCCGCCCCCGGAACCCGAGCCCATATCGGCTTCGCCGCTCAGGCCGCCGGTGCCGCATCCGGCCGCGCAGAGCAGGAGGAGGGATGCAAGGGCACGGAACAACCTCAAGGGCGGACGGCGCGTGTTCAAGGCGTCTCTCCAGATCCTGCCGGGTTTTCCATGGCCACGGCGCTGAATCGAGAGGCAAAGGAGGAGAAATCCGGGTGCACGGCCCTGGGGTCGAGCGTGGCCAGGGCCCGGCGCGCCTCGAGTTCGTCAAGAGCCGCCTTGGCCAGCCGGTCGTTTCCGTAGGCCGAGTGCAGGACGACGAGGTTGGCCCTGGCCTCGGCAAGCCCGGGGTCGAATTCCAGGGCCCTGCGGAAACAGCCGTACGCCTCGGCGTCCCGTCCCTGGAGGAGATGGAGAAGGCCGAGCAGGTTTTCGGCTCTGGCCTCCCGCGGGTTCTTCTCCAGGAGCCTGAGAAGCACGAGAGAGGCAAGACCCGGCTTGCCATCGGCAGCATGGGCGAAAGCTAGCGGAAGCAGCAGAGCCGAATTGCCGGGGTCTGCGTACAGGCTCTCGATGATCGATGCTGCCGGCCGGGCCTCGCCGGAGCCGGAGCTGGGGCTCAGGGCCTGCCCGCGGGCGATGGAGGGCAGGGGCTGGCCCGGATAGAGCGAGCTGCGGCAGGCGAGGACCTCCGGACAGAAGATGCCCAGGTCGTAGGCTTTCTCCAGAGCGGCCTGTCTGTACTGGCGGGCCTTGTCCCGGTAGGGCTGGACCTTTTCCTGCAGAAGCTGCACGTACTGCTGCTTTTGCGGCAGGGTCAGGTCCTCCGGGAAGGGAGTGGCCAGGAGGAAAGAGACCAGCTCCTCGTTTGCGCGGGCGGCCAGGTCCAGCGAGGCGATCGTCCATCGGGGGCTCGCGATCTGTGCCACTTCCAGGCTTGCGGCTTCCAGTGCCTGGAGAGCGCTCATCTTCTTTTGCACCACGCTGTTGTCGAGGGCGCCGGAGTTGAGAGAGATGGATCGGAAGGCCTCGAGATCGCGCTCGGCCAGGCGGAAGCGCGCCTCTGCGAAAGCGGCCTTGTCTTCTGCGGATGCGCCGGCGGCCGCCGGCCCCGGCGGCCTCTGGCCGGACAGGGCCAGGGCTTTCTCGAAGGCTCCATAGGCCTGGGCCGTTTTGCCCTGGCGGAGCAGGGCGTTGCCGTGTCGAACGATCCAGCGCGGCTGGCCGGGCTCTTCCGCCATCAGAGAGGCGCTCACGGCGGCTGCGGCCTGCCAGTCCCCTGCTTCCTCGATCCGTTCGAGAAGGTCTTTTTCGGCCTCGAGTCGCTTTTCGGCTCCGAGAAGGGCAAGGGCCTTGCGGTAAGCGCTCACAGAGGCCGAGGTCTGGCCCATCCAGCCGAAGAGCTTGGCGGCTCTCATCCAGTGCTCGGCCTGTTCTTCGGCCCTGACGGACTGTGCGGCTCTTTCGGACCATGCCGCTGCGCCGGCAAAGTCGGCAGCCTCGAAGCAGAAGTGAGCCAGGGTGGACTCCACGTCTCCGCGATGTTCGGACCGGGGAAACGCTTCCAGGAGCTTGCGGCCGGTCTCGAGAGCCTTCGGGATCTGCCCGGCCTGCTTGCTGACCACGAATACGTTGTACAGGGCGGTCTCGCGCAGGCCCGTGTCCTTGGCTTGGGCCCCCAGGGCCGCCAGAGCGCTCTCGGAGCCCTCGACGCCGTCCTTGACCTTGACGGTCAGCTCTTCGAGCTGCCTCCGCTCCGAAGCCACGAGGATCGACTCGACTTCCTTCCTGAACCCGGGGTCCGCGATCCGGGGGTCCGCAAGGAGCGAGCGGGCGTCGGCAACGAGGCCTTCGAGGTTGTCCAGGCTCTTGTGGATGTCCAGGATGAGATGGCCCGCGGCCTTGGCCTCCCGGGAATGAGAGTAGTGCCGGATAAAATCCTTGAATCCCGCAAGGGCGGTTCCGTAATCCCCCTGCTCGTAGGCGACCCAGGCCACGTTGAAGGCCACCTCGGGCGCTTCCTCGCCGCCGGGGTAGGAAGCCAGATACAGGCCTCCGGCCTGCCTGAGGGCCTGGCGGGCTTCGAGCTTCTTGAGGTCGTCGAGGCCCTCTTCCTCCTTGAGGGCCCGCTGATAGGCCACGATCGCCCCGTAGAGGCAGTCCCGCCGGATGCCCGCCTCCTCGGGCCGGGCTCCGGAGGCGAGCTTTGCGTACGTCTCGGCGGCCTCGAAGTAGCGCTTGGCCAGAAACAGAGCTTCGGCCTGGTTGTGCAGAAGGTCCCGCGAGAACTCGCCCTCCCGGAAGAAGGCCAGATAGTGTTTGTACGCGTCGGCGGCCTGGCCGGCGAGGACCGCGTCTTTTTTCTCCTTGGCCTCGACGTGCAGGCGGGTCGCCATGTCCCGGGCGTACAGCTCCAGGTCCCTTCTCCATTTCTCCTTGGCCTCGTCCGGGATGCGCCAGTCGTACTCGATGTCCGCAAGGGTTCTGACCAGGAGCCGGACATTTTCGTCAGGCTTGTCCAGCCCCCGGGCCTTCTGGGCGCAGGCGAAGAGTTTTTCGGCCACCTCGGGAGTCCGTGTGGTATCCCGGCAAAGCGAGAGGATCTTCGCGTACACGCGGCCGGCCGAGGCCCAGTCTTCCTTCAGGAAATAGCGCTGGCCGAGCTTGTCGAGGACCGCGAGGTACAGGGGCTTGGAGTCCGCCAGGCGCGCGAAGTAGTCCAGGGCTTCCTCGGGTTTGCGAACCTCGGTGTAGCAGTATGCGAGGTCCATGAGAGCCTCGCGGCGGAGATTCATCTTCTTGTAGGCGTCGATTTCGGTTTTCTGCTCGTCGTAGCGCGGGTCGGCCACCAGGGATTCGAGGAGCTCGACGGCTTCCGCATACCGGCTGCGGTTGATCCGGCACCAGGCCATCTTGTAGCGGGCCATGCCGTGGACGTGGCTCTCCGGAGCCTCGAGGATCGTCCGGTACGAGGCTTCGGCCTTGTCCAGGTTCATGGCGTCGAAGTGGTGGTCGCCGATCATGAGATGGGCTTCGAACCGGTACGGGCTCGACGGGTAGCGTTCGACGAGCCTCGTGTACGCTTCGAGCATCTTGTCGAAGACGCCCATCTCGCGGTATTCGTGGGCCATGAAGAACAGGACTTTGTCCGGATGGCCGTACTCGGGGAATTCCTCGAGTATCTTGGCGTACAGGTCGATCGCCTTGGACTTGAGCAGGTTGGCCTCGAGGGCCACGACCGCCCTGGAGGCCGAGGGATCCTCCAGCCTCTTTCGGTGATACAGGATCCGGGACTTGGCGACGTAGAGCTCGGCCAGCCGCATGTAAAGGTCCGGCAGATACGGACGGTGCATGGACTGCTCGATGAGCGTCCGGGTGCCTTCGATCGCCTCTTCGACAGACTGCAAATCCAGCTCGAGCTGGCGCAGGAGCCGCGCGTTGTCGCCTTTTTCGGCCCCTCGGGCGGGCGCCGGACCGCTGAAAGAAAAGAATACGAGCGCCAGCGCCAGGATCGTCCCGAAGGCTCCGAGGGCCTTCGGCGGAGCAGGCCGGGCTTTTCGGTGAGAAGGAGCCGGACCCGGCGCCGACGGCGGCCGTCTTTTTTGGGCCTCGGACCCCCAGGTTGCGCAAGCCTCGTCTCTGGCCATTTCTCTCAAGCCTCTCCGGAGGGTCGCCCGGTCGAGGATCCCCTCCAATCGGGTTGGAAGCGGGCCCGCGCTCAGTCCAGAGGCCCGCCTTTCGAAAGCCTGCAATGGTCCTCGATGAAGAAGTTGTAGTCGTCCAGTTCGTCCGTCCAGAACTCGCCGTGGAACCGGTAATAGGTGTTTGCGGACAGAGCGGGCACCTTGCCCGGGTCCTGCGGGCCGTCCGCCTCGTTTTCTTCGTAGTAGAGCCTGCGGACTCTTTCGTAGCGGCTCGTGCCGGCTTCGTACTGGAGCAGATGGATCTGCTCCTCGGCGTCGAACAAGGTCTTTTTCACGTTGTCCACTTCCCGTTCCCAGAGCTTTTCGCGCCTGCGCTCGGCCCGGTTCAGCTCGAGGGCATACATGCGCTTGAGTTCCCTGGCCAGCGGGTCCGGCAGGGCCAGCTTCTTGAGCCGGGCCGCCTCGGCCGCGAGATCCCGCAGCCGGGCGTCCGCCAGGCGAATGGCCGGAACGGCCTGCAGGACGCGCGCGGCCTCGGGGTCTTCCGAGAGGTCCTCGCGGTTTCGGACGCGCTCGAGGGCCTTCCCGTACCGCGCCTCAAATTCCGCCATGGCCGAACGGGCCGCCTTGTAGTGGCAGAACTGCATGTAGATGAGAGCCTTCAAGATGTACTGCTCGGGTTTGAACAGGCTCTGGAAAGAAGGGGCGGAAAAGGCCACGAGAAGCCCCATGGCCTTGCGGAAATCCTGCTGCCGGTACTTCGCCCAGGCCTCCTCGAGGATCACGTCGGCCAGGGTCGTCTCAGGCGCGTCGATCTCGCGGTAGAGCCGGTAAGCGCCCTCGAAATCCTCCTGTTCGTACAGCACCCGGGCCAGGGCCTTTCGTGCCTCGTTCGCCACGGCTGGATCGAGCCCGGGGCTCGCGAGCAGCTCTTCCAGGAGGCTTTTGCAGCGGGCGCCGTCGTCTTCTTTGAGGGCCCATAGGGCCCTGAGGATGCGGCCTCGCTGTGCGTAGACGCCTTTTGTCTTCATCTTGCCCAGATGGTTTTCGGCCCAGGAGGGATAGCCGTTCCGAAAATCCATCCAGGCCTGATAGTAGTGCACGAAATCGTTCAGAGGATCCGGGAGGGCGCTGAACTCCTTCTCGTAAAGAAGCTCCTCGACGATCGTCTCTTCGTCGAAGCCCTCCTGCCGGGTGATGGCCTCGAGTTCGGCCAGGGCCCGGATCGAAAGATCCAGATCGACGGACTCCCGTACGATGTCGACCAGATACTCCGTGGCCGCCTGCCTGAGCCCGAGAGAGAGCAGGGCCCGGGCCAGTCCGAACCCGGCCAGGGCCGTCCCTTCTTCATAAGCCGCTTTCCCCTGGCGGAACTCCCAGAACCCTTTCGCCGCCTTTTCCCAGCGGCCCGCCTCGAGATCCTCGAGAGCCGGCCGGATCGCGGCCGGCCCCTGTACATCCGGGCCGCCGGGCTTGTCCTTCTTGGACGACCAGAGCCAGGCGCCGGCTTCCGGGGCGGGCCAGAGCGGGCCGAGAAGGAGCAGGAAAAGGGCGGCCACGACAGCCGCTCGCAGCTCGGCCCGGCGGCCCGCATTCGGCCTGCCGGGCCGGTCTGCTGCAGGGCCCTTGTGGGACCGATCCTCGGTCATTCCTCGCCTCCCTCCTCGAGATCGGCGAACCGGGGCAGCCGGAAGTTCCAGGCCATCCCCAGCCCGAAAAAGGCGGCGTGGTCCACGCCGTCGACGAAGTTCATGTAGTCACGCAGATCCAGCCGGACCGAGAGGCTCTTGCTCAGGAACACGCGCATGCCCATGCCGTAGTTCATCGAGATTTCATATTTCTTTTTTTCCCTGTAGTCGGAGGCGCCCTCGCGCTCGAACTGCGTGTACTGGGCCACTCCGCCCCCGGCCGTGAGAAACCATTCCATCCGAACCACTTTTCGGTTGAGCCAGGCCACCTTGCCGTAGAGAGGGACGAAGACGGCGTTGGAGCTGGCCAGGAGGTCCACCTCCCGGAAGGAGCTGGCTTCGACCGAGAACTGATCCTGCAGGGCCTTCTTCAGGCCCGTATCCACATTCTGGGAAGACTGGATCTGAAAGACCTCCCAGGCAAAGTGATGGGAGAAGTGGTAGGTGTAGCCCCCGCCGAAGGTGACGCCTTTGTAGAAGGCGTCCATGGGCAGGACTCCGACCGAGGCGTGAAGTTCGTGTTTGAGCCGGTAGGGCTTTTTCTGAACCGCGTAGATCCGGCCTTCTTCCCCCCAGGAGGCCTCGTCGGCAGCGAGGAGGCCGGGCAGCGAGGGCACGGCGAGGCCGCAAGCCAGGCAAAGGACCGCAGTGCGCAGGAGCAAGGTTTTCATGAAAACGTCTCCCTTTCGTGAGGGTCAGTTCAAAACCCCATGTTCTCGAACAGGAACGGGAAGGTCACCACGACCTCGTGGCCGTCCGTGGGTTTGGGGAACTTCCAGGCTGTGACCTGAGCCTGGACGCAAAGATGCAGGTCCGAGGAATGACCGATGTTGGTGAACGCGACCTTGGCGTAGCTTACCGATCCGTCTTCCCGGATGAGCCATTCGAGGACGATCTTGCCCGCGAGGCCCGGGCTGTGCAGGAGCTCCCGTTCGTAGCAGTCCCGGATCTCGTCCAGATGGGTGTTGACGACCTGGAGGACCGCTTCCCGGCTCATGCCCCCGCGGATCGAGATCGTGGCCTTGGGCGGCTCGCGGACGACCGCTTTCACCTGGCCCGACCCCGTGCCCTTTGAGGCCAGGGCTCCCACGGTTCCGTTGGAGTTCTTGAGAAGCTCCTGGGCGCCGACGGTGCGGATGGCATCCGCGCCTCCGGTCGGCACCTGGATCTCGGACGTAGCGAGTTTTCCGGCGATGCCGGCCAGGTTGAACGTGGTCGAGTCCGCCGGAACGGCCACGGCATCCAGGTTCGTCACTGCGGCGAGCAGAATCTGGCTCTGGCCGGTCGCCTTGGCGTCTGAGGCTGCAGAAGACGGAGAGCCGAGCGCGGCGAGCAGTCCGGTCTGGGCGACGTCGACCTGTTTTTGGGGCTCTTCCGGGCGTTTTGCGCCGGAGCTCGGGTGTGGCGGCTGGAAACGGCTCGGCGGGGCTTTGGCCGCCTCGGCTGGCTTGGGCGGCCGAGCCTTGGGGGCCGGCACGGCCCTGGGCTTGCTCTGGGGCGGGGGCAGAGGCGCAGCGATCGGTTTTTCCGGCCTGGGAGGCTCCGGCTTCTTGAGGGTCTTGAGCACGGTCGGGTCCACCTTGGCGAACCGGTCCGGGGCTGCCTGTCCTCCGATCGTGCCCTTTGGGACGGTCAGGCCCACGAGAAGGATCAGCACGATGTGGGACACCACGGAAGCCGTGAGGATCTTTGCGTGGCTCCGGTTCATTCGAGGCCGGAGGGGCTGAAGGGGCAGCCCGGGCCTGCGCGCCACGTAGCGCACGAGATACCGGTCAGGATCGACTCTGAGCACGGCCCACGAGTCGGGTGCCAGTTCGATCCGGGCGGCCGGCTCTCCCGGGCGGAACCTGTTCCTCCCGGCTGCCGGCTGCGGCGCCCGGGCCAGGTCTTGAAGACTGCGTGAGCCCGCCCTCGAGTAGAGCCTGCCGGTCGCGCCGTCCGGAAGGTGGAGCAGGGCGCAGCCGTTTTCGCCCAGACTGACCAGACAGGAGTTCGGACGAGGCCCGCCCCGTCTCTTCCACAGACTGCGGGACCAGTCCCTGCGGACCGTGTAGGAGCCTTCTCCCTCGAGATACGCGACGTCCCGCAGGTCGCTGCCGCGAAATCGGACGATCTCCAGAGCTCTGCGGGCAGGATCCGCCATGGGCGGGGCGGTCCTGCAGCTCCGGAAGATCTCCCGAAGCAGGGAAAAGTAAGGACCCGGTGGGTCGGGCTCGTCCTCTGGCTGGCTGGAACAAGGCTCGGGACAGGATGCCTCCTCGTCCTGCCTCTCCCGGGGGCCGGAACCCGGGCCGAGAGGATCCTCGGCCGGGGTCTGCAAAGTGGGGCACGCTGCCGGCGCGTCCTGCCCGGCCTGGCAGGGGATGCCGGCCTCATCCCCATGGAATGCCCGCTCAAATGGCGGCTCCGGCAAGGGTGCGCTCGAGGCAGGGGCGCACCGGGCGGACGCCTCGATATTGTCTCCTTGCCGGGGTTCTCCGGAGGCGAATTTTCCGGTCTCCTCCGAGCCCTCCTCGTCCCCGGCCTGCGCCCGCCAGAGGTCCTTTGCAGCCTTTTCCATGGAGGCGCCTTGGGGAGTGGCTGTCGGCCAAAGTTCTTTCCCGATGCACGTCTGCGGAGGGAGCGCACCCGAATCCCCCCAAAGCGAACCCGGCTCGGGCTCGGCTTCCTGGCTCCCAGGCTCCGCCTCCCTTGCGCCGGTCCGGACAGGTTCGGCCGCCAGGTCTGCGTACTGATCCACGAACCCTGCGGCCCTGAGAATCTTGACCTGCAGGCGGTACGGGCCCACGGGGAACACGTCCAAAGGCTCCACGGCACGGCGAACAGGTCTTGGGCCGCCGAGAGTTTCGTCCCCGAAGGCGCTCAGCCAGGCGACAAGGGTTCCGCCGCAGACTTCGAAGGACCAGTACCCGTCTTCGGGATCGCAGGCCGGCAGATACAGATCCAGATTCTGGCTGCCTCCGGCGGTCACCCGGTCCTGCACGTAGCACTGATAGCCCAGGTAGCGTCCTTTGAAGAAGACGAAGACCTGAAGGGTCTCCCCCTGATAAAAGTCCTGGGTCTGGGCCAGCCAGGTTCCGTTTTCCTTGTCGCCCCTCACGCCGTGTTCCCCTCTTGTCTGCGGTCCGGTTGCGCGGCCTTCACGCTTTACGGTGCGGGCGGCTCGATCGGCTCGAGCAGCTCTTTCCGGTAGTCCTTGCGGATCCGGAGCATGCGTTGGATCTCGCTGTCCTTTCGTTCAAACAGGTACACAGCGCCGGACTT